>Ga0190275_10000019_pt1 | contig 258783 bp, 264 predicted proteins | sample Popmic550T_FD_133745 | JGI IMG/M metagenome (GOLD analysis project Ga0190275, IMG submission 133745) | Populus adjacent soil microbial communities from riparian zone of Yellowstone River, Montana, USA - 550 T | ecosystem: Environmental > Terrestrial > Soil > Riparian zone > Trees stand...
CCTGGTTCGTCGCTCCACTTGCATGTGTTAAGCACGCCGCCAGCGTTCGTCCTGAGCCAGGATCAAACTCTCCGTAAAAGTAATGCGTGGTTTCAATGAGGCCCTGGCGGGCCTCCCGCCGGCAAGCCGGCGGTTCCACTGTCTTACTGAGAGTGTGTCGAGTCGTGGGTCCCCTCGGTACACCTGAGGGGCGACTTGACGGGTTCAGGTCCATGGGCGCTGGCGCCCATGGATTCAGGCTTGGACGCGACCTCGAGCCGAAGCTGAGGTCGCACGCACTGCTGAGTTTTCAAAGACCAGGTGTCCTCTCGGCGGACGGGGACTCCGTCCGCGAAGCGACCCCGGAATATAGCACCGCTCGTGAGGCTACCTATAGCTTTCGAAAGCGGAGGAAGCGGCGCTTCCCGACCTGGAGGACCGCGCCGGCGAGCCGCTCCGCCGCGATGTCGAGCTCGGCGACCTGCTCGCCGTCGATCCGCACCCCGCCGCCGCCGATCAGCCGGCGGCCCTCCCCCGCCGACATGCCGAAGTGCTCGCGAAGGAGCGCGGGTAGGTGAACGGGGTCCTGGTCCGGCAGCGGCGCCTCGTCGATCTCGTCGGGAAGCGCGCGCTCCACGTGCAGGCGGTCGAAGTGCGCCTCGGCCCCCGCGGCCTCCTCCGCCCCGTGGAACTGCGCGCAGATGGCCCGCGCGAGCGCTCGCTTCGAGTCCACCGCCGGCCGCTCCGGGTCGAACGGCTCGTCCAGGAGCAGGTCGTAGTACACGGGCATCGCATCGTCCGGCACCCGCATGAGCTTTCCGAACATCTCCTCGGGCGGCTCGGTGACGCCCACGTAGTTGCCGAGCGACTTCGACATCCGCCGCACGCCGTCGATGCCCGGCAGGATGCCCATGGTCAGGACGGATTGCGCCTTCTTGCCGTACGCCTGCTGGACGTCCCGGCCGAGGAGGAGGTTGAACTTCTGGTCGGTCCCGCCGATCTCGACGTCCGCGGCGATCGCCACCGAGTCGTAGCCCTGGAGCAGCGGGTAGAGCAGCTCGAGGATCGAGATCGGCTCGTTCGCCGAGTAGCGGTTCGCGAAGTCGTCCCGCTCGAGGATCTGTGCGACCGTGGCGGTGCGCGCCAGCTGGAAGAGGGCCTCCGCCTCCATGGCGAGCCACTCGCCGTTGAACCGGATTTCCGCTCGCTCCGGGTCGAGGATCTTGAAGGCCTGTTCCTTGAAGGTCTCGGCGTTCGCGTCGATCTCCTCGGGCGGCAGCACCGGGCGCTCCGCCGACCGCCCGCTCGGATCTCCCACGCGCGCGGTGTAGTCACCCACGATCAGCACGACCGTGTGGCCGCGGTCCTGGAACTCCCGCAGTTTGCGGAGAACGACCGTGTGCCCGAGATGGATGTCCGGCGCGGTGGGGTCGATCCCGAGCTTGACCCGCAGCGGCCGTCCCTCGCCGAGCTGCGCCCTCAGCGCCCCCTCGGGAAGGGCGTCGACGGCGTTCCTGAGCAGGAAATCAGCGTCATCGGTCACGAGGTCGCAATGCTAGACTCGCGCCCCTTACGGACGGACCGCTCGGGTTGCCGCCCTCTCGTCCGAACACCCCTCTAGATCAGTCACCCGCGCGGGGGTTCCGCGCGCAGATGCCGAAGACGATCGAACCGACACGTCTGCCGCAGGCCGCACCGCCACCACCGCCGGTGGAGCCGCCGCCGGTCGATCCCTTCGACGACGGCGGGGACGGGCCGCCTGAGCGCCCGAAGCTGAAGAAGCTCCGCATCGCGTTCGTCGCAGCCGGGCTCAGCTTCATCGCCTTTCTCGCGACGGTCTTCGGAATGATGATGGCGGTCGCCGCCGACGTGCCCGACCTCGAGAACGAGACTCGCTTCGCGAAGGCGCAGAACTCGGTCCTGTTCGCGGATTCAGACGAAGAGGACCCGATCGCCCAACTGACCGACAACGAGAACCGGATCCTGCTCGACGAGCACGAGATCGCGCCCTACGTCAAGAGCGCCGTGATCGCGATCGAGGACAGGCGCTTCTACGAGCACCGCGGCGTCGACTACAAGGGCATCGGGCGCGCGCTCTGGCAGGACATCCTGGCGGGCAGCGCGGAGCAGGGCGCCTCGACGATCACGCAGCAGTTCGTGAAGAACGCGCTCGCCGCCCAGGGCGACCGGTCCGTCTTCCAGAAGCTGCGCGAGGCGGCCGCGGCCTACCACCTCGAGCGCAAGTGGTCGAAGCAGAAGATCCTGACCCAGTACCTGAACTCCGTGTACTTCGGCAACGGCGCCTACGGGATCGAGTCGGCGGTCCGCACCTATTTCGGGGAGGAGCGCGGCGTGCTCGACGAGGACGGTGAGCCCGTAGATCCGGATCCGACCGACGAGCACCTGATCGATCTCGACGCGCGCCCGACGGCGACCGTGGCGGAGCCGCACGAGGCCGCGTTCCTGGCGGGGGTGATTGCGTCGCCGTCGGCCTATGACCCGCTCCAGAACCCGGTCGACGCGAAGGCGAGGCGCGACCTGGTTCTCCTGCGCATGCTCGAGGAGGGCACGATCACGCAGGCGGAGTACGACGCGGCGATCCCGAAGAGCCTGCCCACGAAGGACGAGGTCAACCCGCCGCAGCCGGACTCCGAAGAGCCGTACTTCACGACCTGGGTAACCCAGCAGGCGGTCGAGAAATTCGGCGCTGACCGTGTGTACGGCGGCGGCATGGAGATCACGACGACGCTCGACCCCGACCTGCAGGCGGCCGCCGAGAACGCCGTCGCACAGATCGAGGGCATTGGCCCGTCCGCGTCACTCGTGACGATCGAGAACTCGACCGGCGAGGTGAAGGCGATGGTCGGCGGCGGCGATTTCAGGGAGCGGCCGTTCAACCTCGCTACGAACGGGCATCGCCAGCCCGGCTCTGCGTTCAAGCCCTTCACGCTGCTCGCCGCGCTCGAGACCGGCGATTACGGGCCCGGAAGCATCTTCGCGTCGCAGCCGAAGGAGTTCCCGTTCCGCGGCCCGAAGGGCGAGAAGGACGTCTTCCGCGTGGCGAACTACGAGGACCAGTACTTCGGCTCCCCGAGCCTCACGACGGCCACCGCGCAGTCGGACAACTCGGTGTACGCCGAGCTCGGGATGGAGATCGGGACGGACAAGGTCGCCGACATGGCCTCCGAGATGGGCATCAAGACGAAGGTCTCGACGAATCCGGCGATGCTCCTCGGAGGCCTCGAGCGCGGCGTGACGCCGCTCGAGATGGCCTTTGCCTACTCCACGCTCGCGAATGGCGGCAAGCGCGTCTGCCAGGAGTGGGCGTCGTACGAGTGCGGTCCGGTCGCGATCAAGGCGGTCGAGGGCGAGGAGAAGGCGCAGCGCGAGACCGAGGAGGTCTTCTCGAAGGAGGTCGCCGACACCGCCACCACGATGCTGGGCTACGTGGTGAGCTCCGGCACCGGGACCGGCGCGCAGGTCAGCGAGTTCGCCGCCGGCAAGACCGGCACCACCGAGAACTACGGCGATGCCTGGTTCTGCGGCTTCATCGAGGAGTACACGACGTGCGTCTGGGTCGGGTACGCCGACCGGCTCCAGCCCATGGAGACCGAGTACAACGGCGGCCCGGTCGCCGGCGGCACCTGGCCCGCCTCGATCTGGCAGTCGTTCATGTCGCAGGCGATCGCGATCCGCGACCAGCGTGCAGCCGATGAAGCACTCGAGGATGGCGAGGAGACCGAGATCCTCCCGGCGCCGGTGGAGCCCGCGCCCGCCCCCGTCCCGGAGGAGCCGGTCGAGCCCGAGCCAGAGCCCGAACCGGCGCCCGCCCCTGAGCCCGAGCCAGAGCCGGAACCGGCGCCCGCTCCCGAACCCGCGCCGGAGCAACCGCCGGCGGAGCCCGAGCCCCCGCCGCAGCAGCCGACACCCCCGCCCCAGCCGCCCAGCGAGGGCGGCGGAGCCGAGCCGGACGTCTAGCGGCGTCGGCGCAGCGCGTGCTGGGGCGGCCACGGCCGCGACACGCAGCGGCTATCGGCGTCGCAGAAGCGCCACGGCAGCTCCATCGCCCGGTTGATGCCGATCCGGGTTCCGGTCACGATCCGCGGCTCCCCCGCGCGCGGCAGGATCTCGATCGGCCCGTCACCCACCAGGGACGTGCCGTTCAGGTCCAGTCCGATGCGGAGCGCCTGGGTCAGCTTGCCGGGGCCATTGCACAGGTCCTCCGTCCGCTCGAGCCCGCGGCGCTCCCGCATCAGGTCGATCCCTTCCAGTGGCTCGAGGGCGCGAATCAGGGCCGCCGTCCCCACCCCCTCCTCCTCCGCGACCGCGTTCAGGAGCGCGTGAATGCCGTAGGAGCGGTACACATAGGCCACACCCGGCCGCCCGAAGAGCACGGTCGTGCGTGGGGTCAGGCCCGTGTAGGCATGACAGGCCGGCTCCTCCTGGTGGTAGCTCTCCACCTCGACGATCCGGCCGGCCGCTTCGCCGTGACGGAGGATGCAGCCGACCAGGTCGCGTGCCACGTCGTGAACCGACCGGGCGTAGAACGCCGGCTTTCGCGGGTCAGGCAACCAGCGCACGGGCGCGCGCCAGCTGCGCGCGCACCTGGTCGAGTGACGTCCCGCCGCGCGAGCGCTTCGACTCGAGCCACTCGCCGTTCGAGAGCACCCGGCGGAAATCGGCCGGATCGCGCAGCTCCGGGGCCAGTGTCGCCAGCTCGTCGTCGGTCAGGCCGGCCAGCGGCCTGCCGCTGTCGACAGCAGTCCGCACCAGCCCGGCGACCACGCCATGCGCCTCCCGGAACGGGACGCCCTGCTTGACGAGCAGGTCGGCGACATCGGTCGCGGCGAGCATGTCGTCGGCCGCCGCCTGCTCGAGCCGGTCGCGCCGGAATGTGATGCCGCCGAGCATCCCGCTCGCAGCCTGCAGGCAGAGGGCGAGCGTGTCCGCCGCGTCGAAGAGCGCCTCCTTGTCCTCCTGGAGGTCCTTGTTGTAGGTGAGCGGAAGCCCGTGGAGGGCCCCGTACAGACCCGCCAGCCTGCCGACGATCCGCGGGGCCTTCGCCCGCAGGAGCTCGGCCGCGTCCGGGTTCTTCTTCTGGGGCATGATGCTGGAGCCCGAGGCGAACGCGTCGGACACCTCGCAGAAGCCGAACTCCTCGGTGGACCACAGGACGATCTCGGCGCCGAGCTGCGACAGATGGGTCACGCACGTGGCCGCCGCCCCGACGAAGTCGAGCACGAAGTCGCGGTTCGACACGGCGTCCATCGAGTTCTCGACGACGCTCTCAAAGCCGAGCTCCCGCGCCACCCACTCGCGGTCGGTGTCGAAGTTGACGCCGGCGAGCGCCCCGGCGCCCAGCGGCAACTTCGCCGTCGCGTCGAGGCAGAACACGAACCGCTGGTGGTCCCGCGCGAGGCGCCAGAAGTGGGCGAGCAGGTGGTGGCCGAGATAGACCGGCTGAGCGCGCTGGAGGTGCGTATATCCCGGCATCGGCCAGTCGACGTGGCGGTCGGCCACGTCCACCAGCGCCCCCATCAGCTCCTTCACCTGGTCGCACGTCGTCAGCGTGTGGGCGCGCACGAACATCGCCACGTCGGTGGCGACCTGATCGTTGCGCGAGCGCGCGGTGTGGAGCCTGCCGCCGGCCCTCCCGGCGATCTCGGTCACCCGCCGCTCGATCGCGGTGTGGACGTCCTCGTCGTCGGGATGGAACTCGAACCGCTCGGCGCCGACCTCGTCGCCCACCTGCTCGAGGGCGCGCTCCAGCGCGGCGACGTCGTCCTGCTCGATGATCCCCTGCCTTCCCAGCATGCGCACGTGCGCGAGCGACTGCTGAATGTCGTAGGGAGCCAGGCGCCAGTCGAACGCGATCGAGTTGTTGAGCGCCCGGAAGGACTGGTCCTGAGGTTCTGAGAAGCGGCCCATCGGACCGCGCAGATTACGGGGCGCCCGGCCTACGGGGTGCTCGGTCCCTCCGCGATGATTGCCACCTGGGCGGCGAGCATGATCCCGAGGGTGTAGAGCGACACGCCCCACGCCGCGTACGCCGGGCGGCTGCGCGGGTAGAGCCGGCTGTCGGGCAGGCGCCCGATCGAGATCACGACCGGGATGAAGAACAGGAGCCCGAGCGCGATCAGGCCGTAGGCGGTCCAGCCGGTCACGAGGTAGTCGAACTCGAGGCGAAAGTCCTCGGCGATCATCGCCATCGGGCGGTGCCAGAGGACCACCGGCATCGCGGCGGCCAGGGCGAACCCCCCTGCGCCTACGAGTTGCGCGTTGCGGCGCGCGAGCCTGTGCTTCTCGGCCCTCGTACGGATGCGTTGATTATGCCCAGGAGCACGGCGCTCACACGCTCCGCCTGCTCCTGTGTCAGCTCGGGATAGAAAGGCAGCGCGAGCGATCGCCGCGAGACCTCCTCGCAGACGGGGAACTCGCCCTCGCGGTGGCCGAAGCGCTCGCGGTAGAAGCTCATCAGGTGGATCGCCGGCAGGTAGGGCTTGGCGTCGACGCCCGCCGCGCGCATCCGCTCGATCGTGTCGTCGCGGTCCACCTGGGGCGGCAGCTGGACGACGTAGACGAACCACGAGCGGCGGTCGCCGTCCGTGTCGGCGCAGGGCAGGTCGAGGCCCTCGACGCCCGCGAGCAGGTCGTTGTAGCTAGCCGCCACGCGCGCACGCTCGGCGAGGAGGGTGTCGAGCCGCTCGAGCTGGGCGATCCCCAGCGCACAGGCGACGTCCGACAGGCGGTAGTTGAACCCGAGCCGGTCATGGTCCAGCCAGCCCATGTCGGGCGCGCGACCCTGATTGCGCTCGCTGTCGATGCGCGCCTTGGTGGCGGCGTCCGGCGAGACGACCGCGCCACCCTCGCCCGTCGCGATCTGCTTGTTCGGATAGAAGGCGAACACCGCCGGGTTCCCCCGCGCGCCCACCGGCCTGCCGTCGCCGTGAGCCGCGCCCAGCGCCTCGCAGGCGTCCTCGACGAGCCACAGCTTCCGGTCCGCCGCAAGGCGCTCGAAGGCGGGCATGTCGGCCGGGTAGCCGAAGATGTGGACGGGCAGGATTCCCGCCGTGCGCTCGGTCACCGCCGCCCCCGCGGCGTCGGGGTCGAGGTTGAGGGTGCGGCGGTCGATGTCGCAGAACACCGGGGTCGCCCCCTCGTAGAGGACGGCGTTCGCCGAGGCGACGAAGCTGAACGGCGTCGTCAGCACCTCGTCGCCGCGCTCGATTCCGGCGCCGCGCAGGGCCAGGTGCAGGCCGGCGGTCCCGCTCGACACGGCGGACACGTGGTCCGCACCGAGCCGGCCCGCGAGCGCTTCCTCGAACTGCGCCAGCCGCGGCCCGAGCGACAGGTGCCGCGAGCGGAGCACCTCAAGCACCAGCTCCTCCTCGCGCGCGCCGATCGCCGGGCGCGCGAGCGGGATGAAGTCGTCGGTCACGCCGGGCGGGCGGACGGCGCGTGGCCCGCATGGCGCGGCAACATGCCGGCCTCGAGCGAGTCCACGAGCGCCTCCCAGCTCGACTCGATCACGTTCTCGGACACGCCGATCGCGCCCCAGGTGTCCTTGCCGTCACTCGCGTCGAGGAGCACTCGCGTGACCGCCTCGGTGCCCTTCGTCTCGTCGAGGATGCGGACCTTGAAGTTGGTCAGTCGGATGTCACGCAGATGCGGATGGGTCTCGACCAGCGCGTCGCGCAGTGCGCGGTCGAGCGCGTTGACCGGGCCGTTCCCCTCGGCCGTGCGCACGTAGCGCTCGCCATCCACCCAAATCTTGATCGTGGCCTCGGTCTGGACGCGGCCGTCCTCGCGCTTCTCCGCGATGACGCGCCAGGACTCGAGCCGGAATAGCGGCTCGTACTCGCCGGTCTCCCTGCGGATCAGGAGGTCGAAGGACCCGTCGGCCGCCTCGAACTGGTAGCCGGCGTGCTCGAGCGCCTTCACGCGCTCGACCACGCGCGCCGCCCCGTCCTCGTCCAACTCGACACCGGCTTCACCCGCGCGCGCGTGGACCGTGCCCTTGCCGCTGAGCTCGGAGATCAGAAGCGCGCGGTCGTTGCCCACCGCCTCCGGGCCGACGTGCTCGAACGTGCGCGGGTCCTCGTTGACACCGGCCACGTGCATTCCGCCCTTGTGGGCGAACGCGTTGCGGCCCACGTAGGGCTGGTTCGGGTCCGGGGTCAGGTTGCACAGCTCGTCCACCAGGTGCGCGGTCTCCGTCAGGCGGGCGAGCCGATCCTCCGGCACGCACTCCACACCCATCTTGAGCTGGAGCGCCGGCAGGATCGAGACGAGGTTCGCGTTGCCGCAGCGCTCGCCGTACCCGTTCATCGTGCCCTGCACGAGCGTCGCGCCCTGCTCGACGGCGACGATCGAGTTGGCCACCCCGCAGCCGGCGTCGTCGTGGGTGTGGATGCCGATGGCGACGCTTCCGCCGATCGTGTCGACGACCCGGCGTGTCGCCAGCGCGACCTGCGCGGGGAGCGAGGATCCGTTCGTGTCGCACAGGGTCACGTTCTCGGCGCCGCCGTCCACCGCGGCCCGCAGACAGCGGAGCGCGTAGTCGGGGTCGTCGCGGAAGGCGTCGAAGAAGTGCTCGGCGTCGTAGATCACGCGCTTGCCGCTATCGCGGAGGAAGCGGACGGAGTCCTCGATCATGCGGAGGTTCTCGTCCGGCGCGACCTTCGTCACCTTCTCGAGGTGGAGGGCCCACGTCTTGCCGACGAGCGTGCAGACGGGCGCGAAGGAATCGGCGAGGAGGCGAAGCGCGGGATCCTGGTCCGCGGCTACGTCACGCCGGCGGGTCATGCCGAAGGCGGCGACCTCGGCGCAATCGAACGTCTCGCCCGCGAGCAGCTCGAAGAGCGCCTCCTCCTTGGGGTTGGAGCTCGGGAAGCCCGCCTCGATGAAGTGCACCCCGAGGCCGTCGAGCGCGTGTGCGACGCGGACCTTCTCGTCGGCCGAGAGCGACATGCCCTCGCCCTGCATGCCGTCCCGGAGGGTGGTGTCGTAGAGCTGTACCTGCATAGAACGTCCTTTCCTAGTTCGAGAGCGTGACGAGGAGGCCTGCGCCGGCGATGCGGGTCAGGCCCTCGTAATTCGGCTCTCGAGCAGGGCGCTCACGGCAACCGATGATAGGTGGTGGCGCGGATCAGGCGCGTTCGTACACGAGGACCACGACGCCGTCCCCGACCGTCTTCGATTGGAGCAGCCGCCAGTCCTTCTTGTCGCTGTACTCGCCGAAGACGCGCTTGCCGGTCCCCAGCACCACGGGGAAGATCATCAGGTTGACCTGGTCCACCAGGTCGTTCTCCACCAGGTCCTGGACGAGCCGGTGGCTGCCCGGCACCTGGATGACGCCGTCGAACTCGTCGCGCAGCTTGCGGACGGCCTCGACCACGTCGCCCTCGAGCCGCGTCGTGTTGTTCCAGTCGGGCTCGGTGATGGTCGACGACACGAGGTACTTCGGCATCGTGTTGAACTTCTCGGCGAACTCACCCTCCCGCTCGGGCCAGGCACCCGCGAAGCTCTCGTAGGTGCGGCGCCCGAGCAGCAGCGCGTCCGCCTCCATCGTCTCCTCGAGCTTGAACTGGTTGCCGTCATCGCCGCGGTCGAACTCGAAGCTCCACCCGGGGTACTTGAAGTCCTCACCGCCCGGCGCCTCCATGACGCCGTCGAGCGAGCTGAATTCGGTTACGACGATCCTCCCCATGGGAGCCTCCTATGTGCATCGGCGATGAGTTATCCGCGCGAACCGGGTCTAGTTTCCATGCATATGAATACACCGCCGGTCGTCTCCCCCGAGGAGTGGCAGGCCGCACGCCAGGCGCTGCTCGTCGAGGAGAAGGAGTTCACCCGGGCACGCGACGCACTCGCCGCGAAGCGCCGCCGGATGCCGCGAATGGCCGTCGAGAAGGACTATCGCTTCGAGGGTCCGGCGGGAGCGACGACCCTGCTCGACCTCTTCGAGGGGCGCCGGCAGCTGGTCGTCTACCGCTTCTTCTACGAGCCGGGCGTGAAGGGATGGCCCGACCACGGGTGCCCCGGCTGCTCGTTCGTGGGCGACCAGGTCGCGCATCTCGCCCACCTGAACGCGCGCGACACGACGCTCGCATTCGTGTCACGCGCCCCCCAGCCGGAAATCGAGCGGTGGAAGGCGCGGATGGGCTGGGAGACGATCCCCTGGTACACGCTCACCGACGACTTCGACTCCGACTTCGACGTCGAGGAGTGGCATGGGACCAACGCGTTCATCCGCGAGGGTGACCAGGTCTTCCGTACCTATTTCGTGAACGAGCGCGGCGACGAGGCGATGGGCAGCACCTGGACCTACCTCGACATCACCGCGCTCGGGCGCCAGGAGGAATGGGAGGACTCACCCGAGGGCTATCCGCAGGACCCGCCCTACGGCTGGTGGAACCTGCACGACGAGTACTAGTCGGGGGCGGCGGGCCACCCGAGCTCCTTCTGCACGCGCTTCGGGAGCGCCCCGACGACCAGGTCGTACGAATCCTCGATCAGGTCGCGCACGAAATCGTCCGGGAGGCTCCCGTCGAGTGTGATCGTGTTCCAGTGGCGCTTGTTCAGGTGGTAGCCGGGCCGGATTGCGGCATAGCTGTCGCGCAGCGCCACGGCCAGGTCGGGCTCGCACTTGACGCTGACCTCGAGCGGCTCGCGCTCGAGCCTGCTCAGCGCGAACATCTTGCCCGCGACCTTGAACACCGAGGTCTCGGGGCCGAACGGGAAGTCCTGGAAGGCCCCCGGCCGGCCCGCGCACCACTTCCGTAGCTGACGCGCGTCCACGCGCAGGCGCTAGGCCCGGCTGGGGACCTCGACGAAGTCCAGCCACTCCGCGTAGCGCGGCTCACGGCCGTGCAGCGCGTCGTCGAACGCCTGCTGGAGCTCCTTCGTGACCGCGCCGGGGGCGCCCTCGCCGATCGGGCGGTCGTCGATCTCGCGGACCGGCGTCAGCTCGGCGGCGGTGCCCGACAGGAAGACCTCGTCGGCCAGCATCAGCTCGGAGCGCATCACGTCGCGCTCGATCACGTCGTAGCCGCGGTCGCGGGCGATCTGGAGGATCGGCCTGCGGTTGATCCCGTCCAGGGTCGAGGACGACGGCCCCGGCGTGACGATCGCGCCATCGCGGACGACGAAGATGTTCTCGCCCGTGCCCTCGCAGACCATGCCGCGCTCGTCGAGCAGGATCGCCTCCTCGTAGCCGGCCTTGATCGACTCGATCTTCGCCAGCACGCTGTTCAGGTACTGCCCGCCGGCCTTCGCCTGCGGGATCAGCGAAGCGGGGCCGATGCGGCGCCACGACGAGACCTTCGCGCGGATGCCGTTCTTCTTGCCGTCCTCGCCGAGGTAGGCGCCCCACTCCCACACCGCAATCACCACGTCGACCGGGTTCGCCAGCGGGTTCAGGCCCATCTCGCCGTAGCCGCGCGTGACGAGCGGCCGGATGTAGCAGGACTTGAGCCCGTTCCGCCCGATCAGGTCGTGGGTGGCCTTGCGCAGATCCTCCTGCGAGTACGGCATGTCCATGTAGTAGAGGCCGGCCGAGCGCTCCAGCCGCTTGAGGTGGTCGTGGTGGCGGAAGATCGCCGTGCCGCGCTCGGTCTCGTACGCGCGGATGCCCTCGAAGACCGACGTGCCGTAGTGGAGTGAGTGGGTCAGCACGTGTACCCGCGCGTCCTCCCAGGCGACGAACTCTCCATTCACCCAGATGAACTCGGCGGTTTGCACGTACTCCCCCCTTTCAGAGGTTTCTGAGGATCGCTTCCGTCGCGTCCTCGGTTGTCGAATCGCCTCCTAAATCGGCCGTACGCAGGCCTTCTTCGAGCGCGCGGTCGATGGCGGACTCTATCTTCACGGCCTCCTGCTCCCTGTCAAGCCCGTAGCGCAGCATCATGGCCACGGAGCCGAACATCGCGAGCGGATTCGCGCGGCCCGTGCCGGCGATGTCGGGCGCCGAGCCGTGGACGGGCTCGAACAGCCCGGGCCCGTCGGCACCGACGCTCGCGCTCGGCAGCATCCCGATCGAGCCGGTCAGCATCGCCGCCTCGTCGCTGAGGATGTCGCCGAACATGTTCTCGGTGAGGATCACGTCGAAGTCGGCCGGCCGCGAGACGAGCTGCATGGCGGCGTTGTCGACGAGAAGGTGCTCGAGATTTACCAGGGGGCCTGGCCCCTTGGTAAATCCTGCCGCCACGCGCTCCACCACCTCGCGCCACAGCCGTGAGGTCTCGAGGATGTTCGCCTTGTCCACGCTTGACACGCGGCCGACCGGCCGCGTGTGCTCGTTCACCCTCATGCGAGCCATCCGGAAGGCAACCCGCGCGATCCGCTCGATCTCCTCCTCCGAGTACACGCAGGTGTCGTACGCGGTCCCGTCCCGGCGGCCACGGTCGCCGAAGTAGATGCCGCCGGTCAGCTCCCGCACCACCAGGAGGTCCGTGCCCTCGATCCGCTCGCGCCGCAGCGGGCTCGCATCGAGCAGCGCGGGCGCCGGCCGGACCGGGCGCAGGTTGGCGAACAAGCCGAGCTCCTTGCGCAGCGCGAGCAGCCCCTGCTCCGGGCGCGGCGCGCCGGGGTCGGTGGAGTCCCACTTCGGCCCGCCCACCGCGGCCAGCAGGACGGCGTCGGAGGCGCGGCAGGCGTCCAGGACCGCGTCGGTCAGCGGCGTACCGTGCGCGTCGATCGAGGCGCCCCCCACCGCGTGCTCCTCGACCTCGAAGCCACCGAGCTCGGAGAGAAGCCGTAGCGCCGCGGCCATGACCTCCGGGCCGATGCCGTCGCCGGGCAGTGCGACGATCCTGGTCACGCCGGCCTCCGGGCCGAGACGTTCAGGCGCACGTACTCGAGCATCAGCGGGCTGCCGAGCGTGTCGACGACCCGGCCCACGAGCGTGTCCCGCAGCTCGTCCGGAAGCTGCTCGAGATGATGGCCCAGACACACCGTCTTCAGATAGTCGTGGGGCTCGGGCGGCACCACCGGCCGGTCCTCCAGCCAGCAGCGCACGTCGGTGAAGCCGATCCGCTCGAGGAGGGCCTTCGTGGCGCGGTCGTCGGCGAAGTTCCACGGCCCACTCCAGTTCTCGAAGTAGGACGAGAACGGCTCGCGGTCGGCGAGCTCGCTGACCGTGTCGTGGAACGTCTTGATGTTCCCGGCGCCGCCGCACTGCGCCTCGAGCCGCGCGCCCGGCTTCATGGCCTCGAACAGGCGCGTGAACAGCCGCTTGTGGTCGAGCACCCAGTGGAAGACGGCGTTCGAGAAGACGGCGTCCACCCGCTCCGAGAGGCGCAGCTCGGCGAGGTCCTGCAGCAGCACCTCGGCCCGGTCGCCGACCGCCTCGCGAGCCTTGGCCACCATGGCCGGCGCGGAGTCGACGGCGATCACGCGCCCGTCCGGCACGCGGTCGAGCAGCATCGCCGTGACCCTGCCGCTCCCGCAGCCGGCGTCGAGGACGGTCTCAGTGCCGCGGAGCTCGAGCCGGTCGAGGACCGGACCCGCCCACTCCACCTGTGGCCCCGAGACCCGGTCGTAGGTGGCCGCGTCCCAGTCCCGCGTCACAGGGACGTCGTCACCGGGCCCTGGCGCTCCCGCTCGGCCTCGTAACGCGCGATCGCGTCCGCGTGCTGGAGCGTCACACCGATGTCGTCCAGGCCGCCGAGCAGCCGCCGCTTCGTCTCCTGGTCGATGTCGAACTGCACGGAGCGCCCGTCGAACTCGACCACCTGCCGCTCGAGGTCGATCGTCGCCTCCCCCGCGGCCATCAGCGCGCGCACGTCGTCGTCGGCGAGGACCACTGGCAGCAGCCCGATCTTCGTGCAGTTGGAGTAGAAGATGTCCGCGAACGACGGGGCGACGATCGCCCGGAAGCCGTAGTCCTCGAGCGCCCACGGAGCGTGCTCGCGCGAAGAGCCGCAGCCGAAGTTGCGGCCTGCCGCCAGGATCGGGTTCGAGGGCAGGTCCCAGCCGGGCTCGTCCTTCCAGTCGTGGAATAGGAACTCGCCGAAGCCGGTCCGCTCCACCCGCTTCAGGAATTGCTTCGGGATGATCTGGTCGGTGTCGACGTCGGCGCGGTCGAGCACGGACACCCGCCCGCTGATGACGGACACGGGCTCCATCAGCTCCAGCTCCTGATGTCGACGAAGTGGCCCTCGACGGCGGCGGCCGCGGCCATCTGCGGGCTAACCAGGTGCGTCCGCCCGCCCCGGCCCTGGCGCCCCTCGAAGTTGCGATTGGACGTGGACGCGCACCGCTCGCCCGGCTTCAGGATGTCCGGGTTCATCCCCAGGCACATCGAGCACCCCGCCGAGCGCCAGTCGAACCCGGCCGCGCGGAAGACCGCGTCGAGCCCCTCCCGCTCGGCCTGTGCCTTCACCTGCTGGGAGCCCGGCACCACCATCGCGTGCACGTCCGGGTGGACCTTGCGCCCGTCGAGCACCTCGGCGGCCGCGCGCAGGTCGCCGATGCGCGAGTTTGTGCACGAGCCCACGAAGACGCGGTCGAGCCGGATGTCCTGGATCGGTGTGCCCGGCTGGAGGTCCATGTACCGCAGGGCCCGCTCGTCGGTCTCTGTGCGCGCCTCGGGGACCGCCTCCGTGACCGGCACGACCATCCCGGGCGTCGTCCCCCACGTCACCTGCGGCGACAGCGCATCCGCGTCGACCACGACCTCCGTGTCGAAGCCCGCGCCGTCGTCGGTGTGCAGGTCATTCCACTCGTCGAGCACCTCGCGGGGGGCGGCCTCGCGGCCGATCACCCACTCGAAGGTGGTGTCGTCCGGCGCGATCATGCCCGCTCGCCCGCCGGCCTCGATCGTCATGTTGCAGACGGTCATGCGGCCCTCCATCGAGAGCTTCTGGATCGCGGGGCCGGCGTACTCGATCACGTGGCCGGCGCCGCCGTCCGTGCCGATCTGGCCGATCGTGCCGAGAATCAGGTCCTTCGCGGTCACGCCGAAGCCGAGCTCGCCCTCGTACCGGATGACCATCGACCTCGGCTTCTGCTGCTGAAGCGTCTGGGTCGCCAGCACGTGCTCCACCTCGCTCGTGCCGATCCCGAAGGCGAGCGCGCCGAACGCGCCGTGGGTCGAGGTGTGCGAGTCGCCGCACACGATCGTCATGCCCGGCTGCGACACGCCCAGCTCGGGGCCGATCACGTGCACGATCCCCTGGCGCTCGGATCCGAGCGAGTAGACCGGCACGCCGAACTCGTGGCAGTTGCGCTCGAGCGTCTCCACCTGGACGCGCGACAGCCGGTCGCGGATCTGCCGCGCCGCGGTCGATCCGTCCGTCGGCACGTTGTGGTCGGCAGTCGCCAGCGTGCGGTCCGGGCGGCGCACTGTGCGCCCGGCGAGCCGCAGCGACTCGAACGCCTGCGCCGACGTGACCTCGTGCACCAGGTGGAGGTCGATGTAGATCAGCCCCGGCGCGACCTCGTGCCGCTGCCAGATCTTCTCGAAGAGCGTGTGCGCCACGGTCAGCTTCTCCTCAACCCTGCGCTGACGACCGCGAGGAAGCGCGTGGCCTCGTCGCCAGGGTTCTCGAATCGATGCGGCAGGTCCGAGTCGAAGGTGATCGAGTCTCCCTCGGCCAGGTCGTGCTCGGCACCGTCGCAGTGGAGGCGCAGGGCGCCCTCGAGCACCACGGCGGTCTCACGCGCGCCGGGCTCGTGCATCGGTGGATCGTCGTCGGCCGCGGTGTGCGCGCTGGGCTCGAGCACGTGCAGCGACACCTCGGCGCGCTGGCCCGGGAGCGGTGGCGTCAGCACCTCGTAGCTGTGGCCGCGCCTGCGGGCCCCGCCGGCAACGCGCTCGGTGGCGCGCACCACGCTGACCGCGCCGCCCTCGTCGAGGCGCAGGAGCTGCGACAGCGACAGGTCCAGGCCGGCGGCGATCCGACCGGCCACGGACAGGGTCGGGCTGGTCTCGCCCCGCTCGACCTGGGAGAGCATCGGCGCCGACACGCCGCTCCGCTCGGCGAGGTCGCGCAGGGACAGGCGCATCCCCTCCCTGAGCGCACGGACGCGGGTCCCGACAGCCGTGTGCCGAGCGGGTGCGGCAGTGGCGGCGCTCACCCGCCGTACGTTATCACGTACGGTTGTCTGTGAGCTTGGGGAGCTTGGTCTCGAGGACGCTCGTGCCCTCGAAGCCGTCGATGTCGGTGACGGTCGCGGTCAGCTTCGCCTTGCGGCTCTTCCGCGCGAGCTTCTTCCGTGCCTTCTTCGAGAGCTTGAGGACCACGTCGGTGCTCTCGCCGGTCGCCAGGTCGAACTTGGTTCGCCCGAGCCTCAGCTTCTTGCCGGAGCGCCCGACCAGGCGGCCCTTGCAGCCCGACGCGCTGTCGGGGCAGGTGATCGTCGTGACGAGCTTCTTGGGCTTTAGCCTCGGCTCGCCGATGCCCACCTGCGGGCCGTCGTCGTCCTCGATGATGGCGACGGCGCCCTTGCGGGCGAGCGTCAGCCCGACCGGGTTCTCGAGGCCGAGTGCGAACGCCTCGTCCGGCTCGTCGAGCTCGTCACCCAGGACGTTCACCGAGATCGTCTTGGTCTTCTGGCCGGCCTTGAAGGTGAGCTTGCCGCTGCCGGCGAGGTAGTCCTGCCCCTTCGCGGTGAAGTGCGCCGTCTTCCAATCGACCGTCACGGCCTCCGTAGCCGGCGTCGAGAGCGTGACGTCGAACAGCACGTTGCCCCTGCCGCGGTCGCCCTCCTTGACCTTGACCGACTGGGGGATCGAGAGGACCGGCGGGGGCGGCTTGTCCAGGTCGACGATGCCGACGGCGGCCTGGGACTTCTGCGCGTCGATCCGGCCGTTGTCGGTTGCGGTGAGGTTCACGAAGAACGCCTCCGGCGGCTCGACCACCGTGTCGCCCACGATCGGAATCGTGATCGCGCCTGCCGACGCGCCGCTCGGAATGACGAGCTGGCCGCCGGTGCCGGTGAAGTCGGACGGGCGCTCGGCGCTGGCGGGCTCGGCATTCCAGTCGATCGTGGTGTCCTTGGCCGCCGGGGCCGCGAGGATCACGGGAACCGAGGCGGTCGTGGTGCCGGAGTCGCCCTCGAGGATCGGAACCAGCTTCGCGATGCGGATGAGCGGGTCGTCGTCCGTGATCGTCGTCTCGACCGAGTCGTTGGTGCCCAGCACCCCGGCGTCCACGTTCACGACGAAGCTCTCGCCCTCTTCGTCGGCGTCGTCGTCGGTGATGTCCACGGCGACCGTGAAGTTCGGGTCCAGAAGACCGCACGGGTCCGTCACCACCGGCGCGCTGTAGTCCGCATCCTGGGTCGCCGGCGGCGCGGTCCCGTCGGATGCCGAGACACTGATCGAGTCGGTGGCCGCGCAGGTGCCCTGGTAGGTGACCGTGCCCGCGTCCTCGTCGACCGTCGCCGGTCCGGTGAGCGTCGCGGCAGACGCATGCATGGGCAGCGCCAGCGCGACGGCGCTGGCCAGACCGATCGCGAACACGGTTGCGCGGCGGCTGGTCAACCTGATTGGGGTATCGGCAGGTACGCGGAAAGCTTGAACGGGTCTCAGAGCGCCGCCTCGAGCAGCGCCCGCAGCTCCTCGCCCGTCGGCGTCCCGCCCGGGGTGTTGCCGATCGCCGGATGCTGCAGGACCGCGTCGACCACCTCGTCGATCTGCTCGTGCTCAACCCCGAGCTCGCGCAGGCGGGTCACGCCCGCGCGGGCCGCCAGATGCGCGATCCGGGCGGGTCCGACGCCCTGAAGCGCGTCGGGCGCGCGCTCCGCGACGAAGCCCACCGAGTGCGGCAACATGACGGCGTTGGTCTGGGCATGGGGCGTCCCCAGCACTCGGACCGTGGTCTGACAGACGGCGTGGTGCACGGCGAACCCGGCCGCGCCCACTGCGTAGCCGGCGAGGATCGAACCGAGCGCCAGGTCGTCGGCCACCGGCTCGTTCTCCGCCAGGCCGGACTCGAACAGATCGATGGCACGGAGCGCCGCCATGGTCGTGACGGGGCTGCGCCCCGGGCCGTAGAGCGCCTCGACGGCATGCGCCACGGCGTTCATCGCGCTGGCGGCCAGGTCGGGCATCGGTTGGGAGGCCATCACGGTCGGGTCGGCGATGACGAGCGCCGGCCGGACCAGGCCGTACGCCTCCAGGCCGGCGGGCATGCGGTGGAACCCCGTCATGGGGGCGCCCGACAGGGTCGTGGGGATCGCGGCGACCGAACCGCCGTCAGCGGCCGCGACCGCCTTCGCGGCGTCAATCACCCGCCCGCCCCCGAGCGCGACCAGGGGCCGGCCACCGGCCTCTTGGCGCACGGCGGCGGCCGCCTCGGGCACAGCCCCGGCCGGGACGTGTGCGGTGACGGCCGCGAGCGCGGCCAGTTCGGGGGCGTCGCGCACGGCGCGCGCGGTCGTGAGCAGGGCGCAGTCGGTGAAGCCGCGGTCCTGCAGCAGCGCCGGCGCCTCCGCGAGGACGCCCTCGCCGAAGCGGATCACCCGCTCGCCGTCACGCCAGGTGAAGCGCTCGGCCACCTACGCGGAGGGCGCGGCCTCGGCCTCGGCGCGCAGGTGATGCTCGGCCTCCGCCACCGGTGAGCCCGCTTGGACGTTCGTGAGTGCGCGCAGGTATGCCTTGCCCGAGGCCTCGAGGATGTCGGTCGAGACTCCCTGCCCGGACGCCAGCTTGCCGTCGAGCTCGAGCAGGACGGTCACCTCGCCCAGCGCGTCGCGCCCGCCGGTGACCGCGCTCACGTGGTACTCCTTGAGGCGCGCCTCGATCCCGGTCGCGGCGTTGATCGCGCTGAAGAACGCGTCGACCGGGCCGTCCCCGGTGAAGCTGCCCTCCGCGATGCCGCCGTCCGGCAGCCTGACCCCCACGCGCGCGAGCGGCGCGCGGGTCGACGAGGCCTCCACGTCGAACCAGTCGATCGCATAGGCGGTGGGCGCCTGCCGCATCTCGTCGGTGACGAGCGCCTCCAGATCCAGCGCGGTGACCTTCTTCTTCTTGTCCGCCAGCTCCTTGAACCGCTTGAACGCGGTGTTGAGGGCGGCGCCCTCCACCTGGAAGCCGAGCTCCTCGAGCGCCTTCCGGAGTGCGTGGCGGCCCGAGTGCTTGCCGAGCACGATCGAGTTCGTCTCGAGGCCGATCGTGGTCGCATCCATGATCTCGTAGGTCGTTCGCTCCTTCAGGACTCCGTCCTGGTGGATGCCGGCCTCGTGGGCGAAGGCGTTGCGGCCGACAATCGCCTTGTTCGGCTGCACCGGGTAGCCGGTGAGGCGCGAGACCATGCGGCTCGTGCGCGCGATCTCGCGCGTGTTGATGCCGGTCCACAGGCCGACGCTCGACTCGCGCGTGTGCAGCAGCATCACGAGCTCCTCGAGCGAGGTGTTGCCGGCGCGCTCGCCGATCCCGTTCATCGCACACTCGACCTGGCGGCAACCGGCCTGGAGACCGGCGAACGAGTTGGCGACCGCAAGGCCGAGGTCGTTGTGGCAGTGGACCGACACCGTGACCTGGTGCAGGTCGGGGACGAGCCGGTAGAGCTCCTCGAACATCGCCGCGTACTCGTGCGGCATCGTGAAGCCGACGGTGTCCGGCACGTTGATCGTGGTGGCGCCCTCGTCGATCGCGATCTGGATGACCTCGGCCATGAACTCGACGTTCGAGCGCGAGCCGTCCTCCGGCGAGAACTCGACGTCGTCGGTGTAGCTCTTGGCGTGCGCGACGGCGGCGCGGGCCTGGCCCTTCACGTCGTCCTTGGTCGTCTGCAGCTTGCGCTCGATGTGGATGTCGCTCGTGGCGATGAAGGTGTGGATCCGCGGCCGCTCGGAGTCCTTGATCGCGTTCCAGGCGGCGTCGATGTCCTGGAAGCTCGTCCGCGCGAGCCCGCAGATGACGGGGCCCTGGACCTCGCGCGCGATCGCCTGGACCGCCTCGAAGTCGCCCGGCGACGTGATGGGGAAGCCGGCCTCGATCACGTCCACTCCGAGGCGGGCGAGCTGGTGGGCGATCTCCACCTTCTCCTGGCGGTTCAGCGAGATGCCCGGCGACTGCTCGCCGTCTCGGAGCGTCGTGTCGAAGATCTTTACTCGGTTCTCGTCGGTGCGGTCCATGTCGTTCGTCTTCCTTTCTGTGCCCTACCTCGCTTCTCCTGTGCTCGCGGCTTCAGCGGCCGCCACGCGTCATTCCCCCCGAAGGGGGAGAAGGAGAAGTCGAAGGTCGAGCAGGAACGACATCTGGTCCTAGGGTACACGCCGTGGCGAGCTGGGAGGAGGTCCGACGCCTCGCGACCGCGCTGCCCGAGGTGACCGAGGTCGAATCCCGCGGTCTCGCGCAGTGGAAGGTGCGCGGCAAGCTGTTCGTATGGGAGCGGCCGCTTCGCCGGTCAGACCTCGCGGCGCTCGGCGACGCCGCGCCGGACGGGCCGATCCTCGGCGCGCGCGTCGAGCACGAGGTGGCGAAGCAGGCTCTGCTTGCCGACGACCCGGAGGTGTTCTTCACGACGCCGCACTTCGACGGCTACCCGATCGTCCTGGTCCGCCTCGACCGGATCTCGCTCGACGACCTCCGCGAAGTGGTGACCGAGGCGTGGCTGGTCAGAAAGTGAGGACGACCTTGCCGATGTTCTTGCGCTCGCCCAGGTAGCGGTGCGCGTCGGCCGCCTGCTCGATCGGGAACGCCTCGCTGACGACCGGGTCGACGACGCCGTCGGCGATCAGGGCCTCGAGCGGCCCGATGAACTCGTCCAGCGACCCCTTCTCGTCCCAGATCGTGAGCATGTTCAGGCCGATGACCGACTTCGAGTCGCGCATCATCAGGAGCATCGGCATGATCGGGGTGGTGGCGACCATCTTCAGCGCCTTCGGGATGTTGCGCCGCTCGCCGCCGCCGCCCTCCGAGATCCCGAAGGCGACGAGCCGGCCGCCCGCGTGCAGCAGCGACCAGCTCTTGCGGAAGCTCGACCCGCCGATCGCGTCCATGACCAGGTCGAGCGGCTTCTTCTCGCCCGTGATCCGGCGGATCTCCTTCGCCGGATCCTGCGAGTGGTAGTCAATCGCGTGTTGGATGCCGAAGCCGCGGATCGCATCGTGCTTCGACGCGGACGCCGTGCCGAAGAGCTCGGCGCCCAGGTGCTTGCCGAGCTGGGTGGCCGCGATTCCGACACCACCGGCCGCGGCGTGGATGAGGACGCGCTCGCCCTCATGGACGGCCCCGTACCGGATCATCCCGGCGTAGGCGGTCGCGTACACGACCGGGAGCGCGGCCCCCTTCTCGTAGCTCCACCCGTCGGGCAGGGCGATCACGTCCTTCTCCTTCGCGACGACCAGCTCGGCCTGTCCGCCGAAGCGTGAGCCCGAGATGACCCGGTCGCCGGGTTTGAAGCCCTCGACTCCGTCACCGACGGACTCGACGTCGCCGGCCAGCTCGTAGCCGATCACGCAGGGCGGCTTGGGCGCGTCCGGGTACATCCCGATCCGCGCGAGCAGGTCGGAGAAGTTCATGCCCGCGGCCTTCACCGCTATGCGCACCTCCCCCGGCCCCACCTCCGGGTCGGGCCGGTCGAGCACCCGGAGCACCTCCGGCGGCCCGTGCTTCGTGATGACCAGCGCGCGCATGGGAGCGACCCTACCGGCGTGCGATTAGTTCCGGGCGCGCGTACGGTCTAAGTGCCATGAGCAAGCTAAGAGCCCACATCAGCGTTTCCGCAGACGGCTACGTCGCCGGCCCCAACCAGAGCAAGGAAGAGCCGCTCGGCGAGGGCGGCGAGAGCCTCCACGACTGGGTGGTCGCGCTGGCCGCATGGCGGGAGCCCCACGGCAAGGAGGGCGGCGAGGTGAACGCCAGCACCGCCGTCATGGAGGAGTCGCTCGCCAACGTCGGCGCCGAGATCATGGGCCGTGGGAAGTTCGGCGGCGGGCCTGGGCCGTGGCCGGATGAGCCCTGGCAGGGCTGGTGGGGCGACAACCCGCCGTTCCACATGCCGGTCTTCGTCCTCACCCACCACAACCGCGAGCCGCTCACGCTCTCGGACACCACCTTCACCTTCGTGACCGACGGCATCGAGTCCGCGCTGGAGCAGGCGCGGGCGGCCGCAGGCGGGCGCGACGTGATGCTCGGGGGCGGCGCGGACACGATCAACCAGTACCTGGCCGCCGGGCTCTTGGACGAGCTGGACCTGCACGTCGCGCCGATCATCCTCGGCGGCGGCGCGCGGTTGTTCGAGGGCGTCGGCCCGGACGTGAAGCTCGAACAGGAGCGCGTGATCGATGCGCCCGGTGTGACGCATGTGAAGTACCGCGTCACGACCGCCTGACGCGCCTGCCCCCGCCGAACTGCAACCACTTATGGCCGAGGGGTGGCCAGAAACGGTTGCGGTTCGCTGCTGGCGGGCGAGCGCGAACTCGCGAGGCGCCGCCGGCTACTTCGCCAGGTGACTGACCTTCGGGGCCATCGCCTCGGCCAGCGCGATCAGGCCTGACAGCGGGCGGATCATCACGGTCAGGTTCGTGATTCGTCCGTCGGCATCAGCGCGGATCAGGTCGAGGCCCTGGACCGCCTTGTCGCCCACGCGCGCGGAGAACACAAGCGCGTGGACGCCGCCCTCGCCGCCCAGCTCGTCCGTGTACTCGAAGTCCTCGAAGACCTCGAAGACCTCGATCACCGCCCCGAGGACCACGCGGACCTGGTCGATCCCCGCGAACGGCTTGAACGCCACGGGCGAATCCAGGGTCGCGTCGTCTGCGAACAGCGCGATCGCCGCGTCCAGGTCGCGGGCCTCGACGGCTGCTCGAAACGGGTGCATCAGAGCGCGATCGTCCGGCCGGCCTCGAAGCCGTCGGTCGCCACGATCTCGTCCACGACCGTCTGCGGGATCTCGCCGTCGGCGGTCACCACCATGACGGCGCGGTCGTCGTCGTCCTCGGGCTTCCAACCGACCGCCGCCGACACGATGTTCACGCCCGCGTCGCCGAGCATGGTCCCCACACGGCCGATCCTGCCCGGCTGGTCGACGTAGCGGAAGACCGCCACGTGCGGCAGGAGCTGCACGTTGAACCGCGAGCCCCAGGCCTCGAGCAGATGCGGACGGTGGCGCTCACCCAGCACCGTGCCCACGACGCGCGTGCGCTCGTCGCGGCTGACCACCGTGACCCGCACGAGGTCCGCGAAGTCGCGCGCCTCGCCCCGGCGCGTCTCGGCCACCTCGATCCCGCGCTCGGCGGCGATGCCCGGCGCGTTGACGTCGTTGACCTCCTCCTCCGTGTGGCCGCGAAGAGCGCCCTTCAGCACCTGCACGGTCAGCGGCCGCGTGTCGCGCTCGGCGATCCGGCCCAGGAACTCGATCTCGAGGCCGTCCACCGCGGACTCGGCAAGCGCCACGCCGAGCCGGCCGAGCTGGCTGCACAGCGGCAGGTACGGCCCGAGCGCCTCGATGTCCTCGGGGGCCACCGCGGGAAGGTTGACGGCCGTCGTGACTGCACCGCCGGTCAGCGCCGCGACCACCTGCTCGGCCGCCTGGTAGCCGGCGCGGTCGGTGGCCTCCGCCGTGGAGGCGCCCAGGTGCGGCGTGACGATCACCTTCGGGTAGCCGAACAGCGGATGGTCGGTGACCGGCTCGTCGCGGAACACGTCGAGCGCGGCGCCGCCGACCTTCCCCGAGTCGAGCGCCGCCTTCAGGTCGTCGTCGACGACCAGCTTGCCGCGCGCCACGTTGATGATGCGGACGCCGTCCTTCATCTGGGCGAAGGCGTCGGCGTTCAGCCAGCTCTCGGTCTCGGGCGTCACCGGCAGGTGGATCGTCACGAAGTCGGCCGCCGCGTACAGCTCGTCCGAGGTCTCGGCGCGCTCCACGCCCGCCTCGCGGAAGCGTTCCTCGCCCACGTAGAGGTCGAACGCGACCACGCGCATCCCGAAGGCGAGCGCCCGCTGCGCGACGAGCTGGCCGATGCGGCCGAAGCCGATGATCCCGAGCGTCTTCTCGTAGAGCTCCGTGCCCGAGTACTTCGAGCGGTCCCACGCGCCGCCCACGAGCGCGCCGTGCGCCTGCGGGATGTTGCGCGCCAGCGCCAGCAGCATGCCGAGCGTGTGCTCGGCGGCCGTGATCACGTTGGACTGCGGCGCGTTCGCCACCACGATACCGCGCTTGGTGGCCGCCTCCACGTCGACGTTGTCCACGCCCACGCCGGCGCGGCCGACCGCGCGCAGGCGCTCGGCCTTCGCGATCAGGCCGGCGTCGAGCCGCGTCGCGGACCGGATGAGCATGCCGTCGAACTCGCCGATCCGGCGCTCGAGCTCACCGTCCTCCCAGTCGATCCCGAACTCGACCTCGAAGCCCGCGTCGCGCAGCAGGTCGACGCCGCTGTCACCGATCTTCTCCTTGACGAGTACGCGTGGGGCGCTCACGCCGCGCTCACGCCGCGACGGGCACGCCGGCCTCGAGGAAGACGCGCTGCGCAGCGGCGACGCCCGCGCCCAGCTCGATCTCGGCGCCGAGCTCGCGCAGCGTCATCTCGAGCGCCGCGACGGTGGTGACGATGTCGAACGCTCCGTAGTAGCCGCAGTGGGCGATCCGAGCGATCTTGCCCTTCAGCTGGCTCTGGCCGCCCGCGATCGTGACCCCGTACTTGTCGCGCATGGTCTTCGGCACCTTCGCCCCGTCGATCGACTCGGGCAGCTTGATGGCGGTCACGACGTTCGCGTTCTCGTCCTCGGGGCCGAACAGCTCGAGCTCGAGGCCCTTCACCGCCTCGCGCGCGGCGCGGCCCAGCAGGCGGTGGCGGTCATGCACGTCATCGAGACCCTCCTCGTCGATCATGGCGAGCGCGACGTCGAGCGCCATGAAGAGCGAGACGGCCGGGGTGAACGGGCTGTCGGGCGGGTCCTTGCGCTGCCCCTTCGCGGTCCGCGACCAGTCGAAGAAGAAGCGTGGCAGGCCGCCGTCCTCGCCGGCGCGCTCCAGCGCGCGCTCGTTCGCACTGGCGAAGCCGAGGCCGGGCGGGCACATGAGCGCCTTCTGCGACCCGGCGACGACGACGTCGATCCCCCACTCGTCCTGGGGCAGCGGCACGGCGCCCATCGCCGACACCGCATCGACGACGAGCAGCGCGTCGTGGTCGTGCGCGACCTGCGCCAGCGCCTGGATGTCGTTCAGGACACCGGTGGAGGTCTCGGAGTAGGTGGTGAAGACGACGCGGGCGCCGTCACTCTCGCCGAGCACCCGCTCGAGGTCGGCGGGCTCGACGCGGCTCCCCCAGCCCGCATCGTGGTGCGCGACGGGCACGCCGAATGCCTCGCAGATTTCCTTCCAGCGCTCGCCGAACTTCCCACACGAGGCGACGACTGCCGTCTCGCCGGGGCGCGCCAGGTTGGCCGCCGCCGACTCCATGGCGCCCGAGCCGGAGGCCGCGAAGCACAGGACGTCGTTCCGGGTCTGGAACACCATCCGGAGGCGGTCGAGGCAGCGCGCGTAGACGTCGATGAAGCCGGGTGCCCGGTGGTAGAGGATCGGCTCCGCCATCACCTGCGATACGCGCGGCGGCAGCGGCGTCGGCCCGGCGGTCATCAGGTACTGCTTGATGTACGGGTTGGCCATGGGGCGGCCCACGATACCGAGGCCCTCAGCGGAGGCTGAACTCGTCCTGGTCGAACGGATCGCCGTTCGGGTCGTCGAACTCGTCCCAGTCGATATCGACGGTCGCGAAGATCAGGATCCACGTGATGATCGCCACGACCGAGAGGACGACGGTGACAATCCCGATCACGTAGCCGGCGCTCGCCATGCTGCGCTGTTTGCCCGTCTTGCCCTCGTCCACGTTGCGCTGACCCCGGCGCGCATACGGGATCGCGACGATCCCGAGCACCAGCGAGACGATCGACGACAGCCCGCCCGTGAGGAGAAGGAGCGACGAGCCGATGATCGCGCAGGTGAAGCCGGCGACGGCGTCGTTGTTGGGCGGCTCGGACGGCGGCGGAGCGCTCGGCGCGCGGTAGCCCGGCGGCACCCGCTGGGCCGGCGCGGGCTCGTAGGTCGGCGGCGGCGAGGCCGGCGGCGGCGCCGGCCGCTCGGGTGCCTCTCCACCGGGCGGCTTGGGCGGCAGCCACTCGCCGGTCACGTCAGAACTCCGTGTCGATCCAGTCCATCATCGAGCGGAGCTCGCGGCCCTCGCGCTCGATCTGGTGGTTCTTCTGCTCCTCGCGCATGCGGTTGAAGTTCTCCTGCCCGGCCCGGTTCTCCGCGATCCACTCCTTGGCGAACTCGCCCGACTGGATCTCGCCGAGGATCTCCTTCATCGCCTGCCGCGCCGGCTCGTTGATGATGCGCTTGCCGCGGGTCAGGTCGCCGTACTCGGCGGTGTTCGAGATGGAGTAGCGCATGCCCGAGATGCCCTTCTCGTACATCAGGTCCACGATCAGCTTGAGCTCGTGGAGGCACTCGAAGTAGGCGAGGCGGGGGTCGTAGCCGGCCTCGACGAGGGTCTCGTAGCCGGCTCGCACCAGCTCCGTGACGCCGCCGCAGAGCACGGCCTGCTCCCCGAAGAGGTCGGTCTCGGTCTCCTCGCGGAACGTGGTCTCGATCACCCCGGCGCGCGTGCAGCCGATGCCCTTCGCATAGGCCAGCACGAGCTCGCGCGCCCCGCCGGTGGCGTCCTGGTGGATCGCGACCAGGCCGGGGACGCCGTTGCCGTCCTTGAACTGGCGCCGGACGAGGTGGCCCGGGCTCTTCGGGGCGACCATTCCGACGTCCACCTCCGGCGAGGGCTCGATCTGCCCGAAGTGGATCGAGAACCCGTGCGCGAAGAGCAGCAGGTTGCCGGGGGCGACGCCGTCGGCGATGTCCGCCGCCCAGATCTCGGCCTGCTTCTCGTCGGGAAGGAGCACCATCACGACTTCGGCGCGGCTGGCGGCGTCGGCGACCGGGAGCACCTCGAGCCCGTCGCCGCGCGCCTTCTCGACCGAGTCGGAGCCCTCGCGGAGGCCGACCACCACGTCCACCCCGGACTCCTTCAGGTTGAGCGCGTGGGCGTGGCCCTGGGAGCCGTATCCGAGGATGGCGACGGTCTTGCCGTCGAGCTTCTGGAGGTCCGCGTCCTTGTCGTAGATCATCGGGCGCGGGACTCTAGCTGGGCCCGCCAGACCTTCCCCGACGCGGTCCGGGGCAGCTCTTCCACCTGGATGATCCGCTTCGGCGCCTTGAACCCGGGCAGGTGCGCGCGGACGTGCGCGTCGATGTCGGGCACCGTGGCCGTCGCGACCACGAAGGCGGTCACGGCCCTCCCCCACTCGGCGTCCTCCACGCCGATCACCGCCGCGTCGGAGACCCCCGGGTGCGCGAGGAGGACCGCCTCGACCTCCTGCGCCGCCACGTTCTCGCCGCCCGTGACGATCAGGTCGTCCATCCGGCCCTGCACCTCCAGGCGCCCGTCGCGGGTGAGCGAGCCCCGGTCGCCCGTGTGGAGCCAGCCGTCGGCGGCGACCATCGGGCCGCGCACGAGGATCTCGCCGTCGCCTGCGATCGCCATCTCGGCGCCGGGCAGCGGGCGCGCAAGCCGCGCCCCCACGTCGGCAGTCGCGATCTGCGAGCAGGTCTCGGTCATCCCGTACGTCGCCCGCACCGGCAGGCCGGCCCCGACCGCCCACTCGAAGAGCTCATCGGGGATCGATCCGCCGCCAAGGAGGATCGTGCGGAGGTTGGGCGCCCGTTCGAAGCCGCGCTCCCGGAGGCGGATGAGCATCGTCGGTACCAGCGAGACCATCGTGACCTCGCCGGCCTCCAGCAGATCCTTCACCCGCGCGGCGTCGAACCGCGGTTCCGCATACACCGTCGTCCCGTAGAGGGCGGAGCGCGTGAAGATCGACAGGCCGCCGACGTGGTGGACCGGCAGGCAGCAGAGCCAGCGGTCGTCGGGCTCGACTCCGAGGGCGAACGCCGATGCGCGGGCGCTCTCCTCGAAGTGTGCGCGTGTGAGGCACACGGGCCGCGGCTCGCCCGTCGTCCCGGACGTCTGCATGACGGCGAGCGTGCGGTCGGGCAGGTCGTCGGGCGCCGCGCAACGAACGGGGTCCGTCCCCGGTTGTTGCGGCATGATCGCGCCGCCGCTCAGCCAGGCGGCGTGCAGCTCGACCGCGAAGTCGATGCCGGCCGGGTTCGTCGTCACATGCAGCGGCGCGAGCTTCAGCCCGGCGGCGCGCGCGTCGAGCTCGGAGTAGGTCAGGGTCTGGCCGCCGGCGATGACCGCCGGGTGTCCCGGCCGCTCATGTGCGGCGGAAGTCAGCGACCCGTCCAGGCTCCGTATCGTAGGTAGCTCATGGCGACGACCGAGAGGGTGATCCGCCCGGGCGCCGATTGGCGCTCGGCCGGCGAGTACCAGGACATCCGCTTCGAGACGGCGGACGGGATCGCGAAGATCACGATCAACCGGCCCGAGGTGCGCAATGCGTTCCGGCCGGAGACGCTGATCGAGATCTCGGACGCGCTCGAGCGCGCGCGCGAGGACACCGACATCGGGGTCATCGTGCTGGCCGGCGAGGGGTCGCTGGCCTTCTGCTCAGGCGGGGACCAGAACGTGCGCGGCGACTCGGGTTACGTGCCCGAGGGTGCGCAGGTCGGCCGCTTCCACGTCACCGACCTTCACATCCAGATCCGGCGGCTGCCGAAGCCGGTGGTCGCGATGGTCGCCGGCTACGCGGTCGGCGGCGGACACGTGCTGCACGTGGTCTGCGACCTGACGATCGCCGCCGACAACGCGCGCTTCGGCCAGACGGGGCCCAAGGTGGGCAGCTTCGACGGCGGGTTCGGCGCCGGGCTGCTGGCCGCCCAGATCGGCCAGAAGAAGGCGAAGGAGGTCTGGTTCCTCTGCCGCCAGTACGACGCGCAGCAGGCGCTCGACATGGGGCTCGTGAACACGGTGGTCCCGCTCGAGGAGCTCGAGGAGGAGACCGTCCGCTGGTGCCGCGAGATGCTCGAGCTGTCGCCGTTCGCCCTGCGGCTCCTGAAGGCCAGCTTCAACGCCACCGAGGACGGGCTGTCCGGCATCCAGCAGCTCGCGCACGACACGAACCTCCTCTTCTACGCCAGCGAGGAGGCCCAGGAGGGCCGGGACGCCTACCGGGAGAAGCGCACGCCGGACTTCGGCAAGTTCCCCCGCCGGCCGTGAGCCACCTGCGGCTCTGGCTCGTGGCCGCGCGGCCACGCACGCTCCCTGCCGCGGTCGCCCCGGTGCTCGTCGGTACCGCGCTCGCCGGAACCGAAGACGTCTTCAAGCCGCTGCGCTTCGCCGCCGCGCTCCTCGGGAGCATCTTCATCCAGATCGGGACCAACCTGGCGAACGACTACTCCGACGCCCGCCGCGGCGCCGACACCGAGGACCGCCTGGGCCCGGTTCGCGTGACGGCGGGCGGCCTGATGCCGCCGCGACGGGTGCTCGTCGGGACCTGGGTCGCGTTCGGGATCGCGGTCGCGGCCGGCGCCTACCTGGCGGCGGTGGCGGGCTGGGAGCTGCTCGTGGTCGGAGTCCTGTCGATCGCCGCCGGCGTGCTCTACACGGGCGGCCCGCGCCCGTATGGCTACGAGGGGCTCGGCGAGGTGTTCGTATTCGTCTTCTTCGGCCTCGTCGCGGTCGGTGGCTCCTACTTCGTGCAGACCGAGGACCTGCGCTGGGAGGCGGTCGCGCTCGGGGTGCCGGTCGGCCTGCTCGCGGCCGCGATCCTGGTGGTGAACAACGTGCGCGACGTGGAGACCGACCGCCGCGCCGGCAAGCGCACGCTTGCCGTGCGCATCGGGCGCGAGCGCGCGGTCGGGGTGTACGCAGGCATGCTCGCCCTTGCCTACGTCGCCGTCGGCGGCGTGGCGGTATTCAGCGAGCTCGATCCCTGGATCCTGCTCGCGCTCCTATCGGTGCCACTGGTTCCGGCGGCCGTGCGCACCCTGCGCGACCGCCGCGACGGCCCGGCCCTCAACCAGCTCCTCGCCGACACCGGCCGGCTGCTTGCGATCTTCTCGCTGCTGCTCACGGCGGGGCTCCTCCTCGCGTCGTGAAGCGCGACCTCTTCGTCCTGTCGCTCCCGTTCCGCGAGCCGTTCGTGACCGCCACCGGCGTGATCGGCGAGCGGCGAATCATCCTGATGCGGCTGGAGGACGAGGACGGGGCTGTCGGTTGGGGCGAGGCGGCGCCGTTCGAGGCCTACGACGGCGTCTCCGTGGAGCGCGTCGAGGCCGTGCTGCGCGGGCGCTCGCGCGAGGAGCTGCGCCAGGCGGAGGCCGCTGTCGAGATGGCGCTCCTCGACCTCGAGGCCCGGCGCGAGGGACGTCCGATCGGCGACGAGGGCGCGATCGCCATCCCCGTGAACGCGACCCTCCCGGCGGGACCGGCCGAAGAGGTGGCCGCGCTCGCGAAGGAGCGGGTCCGCGCCGGCTACCAGTGCTTCAAGCTGAAGGTCGGTCGCGAGGACGACGAGGAACGGGTCGCCGCGGTCCGTGCGGCGATCGGGAGCTGGCCCGCCCTGCGCCTGGACGCGAACGGCGTCTGGTCGGTGGACGAGGCGATCGCGCACATCGGCGCGCTCGAGCGCCACGACATCGAGCTCGTCGAGCAGCCGTGCGCCACCCTCCCCGAGCTGGCCGAGGTGCGCCAGGGCGTCTCCACCCCGATCGCGGCCGACGAGTCGATCACGGGCCCCGACGACGTCCGATCAGCCGCCGCGGCGCAGGCCTGCGACGCCGTCAACGTGAAGCTCGCCTCGTGCGGCGGCATCGAGCGGGCCCGCGCGACGATCCGTACGGCGGGCGAGGCCGGAATGGCGGCCTACCTGTCGAGCACGCTCGACGGGCCGTGGGGCATCTCGGCCGCCCTGCAGCTCGCCGCCGGCGAGACGTTCCAGCTCGCCTGCGGCCTGGCCACGCTGGAACTCTTCGACTCGCCGCTCGCGCAGCTCGTGCCGCCCGCCCGCGGCGGTCTTCAGCCCGTGCCGTTGGGGCCCGGGCTGGGGATTGAGCTGGACGAGGACCTCTTGGCCGAGGCCCTCGTCAGCGACGCGTAGTTGAACAGGGGGCCAGGCCCCCTGTTCACCCGCAAGGGCCTGGCTCGAGCGCCGGGTACGGGGAAGCGCGCCTCGAGGCCGGGCGTCAGGAACGCAGCTCGCCGAGGAAACTGTCGATCGCGTCGGCCACGGCTTCGGGTGCCTCGAGCTGCGGCGCGTGGCCCGCGTCCGGAATCGTCTCCAGGGTTCCGCGCGGGAGGAGGCTCGCCATCCGCCGCCCCGCCGCCAGGTACTTCTCGTCGAGGGCTCCGGTGAGGAGCAACACAGGCACGTCGAGTGCGGAAAGCCGGTCCCAGATCGGCGGCATCACGCCCTGGCCGAAGGCGCGAAGCAGGTACGCGAGCTCGGGCGGCTCGAACGACAGCCGCCCCTCACGCTGCGCAGCAACCAGCTCCGGTGACTGGGTCGCGAACGCCGCCTGGGTCTCCCACATGGCCACGATGTCCGCGATCGGCTTGCGCTGAATCCAACCGGCGAGCTCGTCGTCGTCCTTCCGGCGCGCGACGGGATCATCAATGCCTGCACTCACGCCAACGAGAACGAGCGCGGGCCACCGGCCGGGATTCGCCAGCGCAGCGTGCAGGACGATCCGCCCGCCCATCGAGTATCCGATCGGGATGGCCTCGGGCGGCGGCGGTTCGTCGGCCCGGTCGAGAAGGACGCTCGGATAGCGTTCCGTCAGCCGCTCGGCCACCGGCCTCCACGCGTCGCCGCGCTGCATGAAGCCCGGAACGAAGGTGAGCGTCGGCCTCTCCATGCGACCAGTCAACCGCACCTACGCCCCGCTGCAGGCGCTGGCCGACGAGTTCGTGCGCTGCGGCATGACGCACGTGGTCACGTGTCCGGGCTCGCGCAACGCGCCGCTGATATTCGCGCTGGCCGAGACCGAGGGCCTCGAGGCGACCTCGGTGCTCGACGAGCGGTCGGCGGGATTCCTCGCCCTGGGCATGGCAAAGGCGACCGGCCGCCCGGTCGCGATCACCTGCACCTCCGGCACCGCCGCGGCGAACCTGCTGCCCGCGGTGGTGGAGGCGCGCGAGGCGCGCGTGCCGCTGGTCGTGCTGACGGCCGACCGCCCCCCCGAGCTCCGCGACACGGGCGCCGGCCAGGCGATCGACCAGGTCAAGCTGTACGGCTCGGCCGCGAAGTGGTTCGTCGAGGTGGGCAATCACGAGCCGGGACGCGAGGCCGCCGTGTTCCACCGCGCGCTGGCGTGCCGCGCGTATGCGACCGCCGCCGGCGGGCGGCCCGGGCCCGTGCACCTGAACTTCCCCCTCCGGGAGCCGCTCGCGCCCGTGAGCGAGGACCTCCCCGCCGCCGACTGGGCCGGCCGCGACGACGGCCGCCCGTGGGTCGAGTTCTGGGAGCCGCCCGCGTCGGCAGCGTCGGGCGTTGCACCGGACCTCGCACGCCCGCACGGTGCGATCGTGTGTGGTCCCGGCACGGGCCCGGTGGTGGAATCGGTCGCCGCGCTCGCGACGGCGGCGGGCTGGCCGGTCCTAGCGGACCCGCTGTCCGGGGTGCGCTGCGGCGCGCACGATCGCTCCCACGTGATCGCCCACTACGACGTCCTGCTTCGGGATGAGCGCTGGGCCGGCGCGCACCTGCCCGAGATCGTTGTCCGCATCGGCGACACGCCCACCTCGAAGCCGCTGCGTGCGTGGCTGGCCCGCTCCGAGCAGCTCGTGATCGATCCGCACGCCACGTGGCACGAGCCGACCCGGAGCGCCCAGTGGATCGCGGCGGCGGACCCCGGGCTGACCTGCGCCGAGCTGGCCGAGACGCTCGCCGTGCAGCGCGATCCCACATGGCTCAAGGGCTGGCGCGCGGCGGACGGTCTCGTTCCGCCCGCGCTCGCCGAGGCCGAGGACCCGTTCGAGCCGAAGGTCTGGGCCGCGCTCGCCGAGTCGCTGCCCGAGGAAGCTTCCGTCTGGGTGAGCTCGTCGATGCCGGTCAGGGACGTGGAGGCGTTCTTCCCCTCGGTCGCGAAGCCGATCCGCTTCCTCGCAAACCGTGGCGCGAACGGGATCGACGGAGTGGTGTCCTCGGCGGCCGGGGCGGCGCTCGCGGGCGGCGGACGCGCCTGGCTCCTCACGGGGGAGCTCGCCCTGCTCCACGACATCGGCGGCCTCCTGGCGGCGCGCCGCGCAGGGGCCGAGCTGACGATCGTCTGCGCGAACAACGGCGGCGGCGGGATATTCGACTTCCTCCCCCTCGCCGAGCACGGCGCCGGCGCGACCTACGAGGAGCACGTCATCACGCCAAGCGACGTGGACCTCGCGAAGGTCGCGGCGCTGGCCGAGATGGAGCACCGCACGGCAACCACGCCGGACGAGGTCCGCGCGGCCGCGGCCGAGCCGGGGCTGGTCGAGGTTCGCACCGACCGCGCGGCGAACGTGCGCGCGCACCGCGACGTGCATGCGCGCGTCGCCGAGCGGCTGGGGCGTCCTACTCCCTGACGAGGAGCTCTGCATCCCGTGCGCGGAAGCGCGCACGCAGCACGGCGGTTCGCCTGCTGAAGGACCACGCGCGCGGGCGCAGCCGCCTGCCGTTCACGATCAGCTCGGACGGGACGAACGGGTCGCGGAGCGTGGACAGGGCAGCCTGCACGGAGTAGCGGCGCCGGCGGGAGCCCTGAATCTGAAGCCACCACTCGCCGCCGGGCCGGGTCTCCATGGATCGCAACCGGCCGCGCTCGAACATCCGGCCGCGCCACCTGTCGCGCGGGAAGGCGAGGAGCGTCAGGCGGTCGCGGCGATCGCGTAGGCGCACGAGGCCCCGGCCATACGGCGCGAGGGTGTCCACGTCGGCCGGCAGCATCGGGAGCACGCTGCCCGCACGCGCGAGGAGGGGCAGCTTTCCGAGCGGTGCCGGAACCGTGTGCAGGCTCCCCCCGCGGACGACGCGCGCCCGCTTGGGATGGAAGGACCCGTCCGCGCGCCGATAGCGGACGCTGCGCCACCAGTCGACCCAGCGCCCGCGCGGGAGGTACAGCTCACGATCTTCCGCGCCCGGCTGGGTGACCGGCGCCGCCAGGAGGTCGGGGCCGAACATGAACTGGTTGTGGCTTGCCGCGGCTGCCGCATCACCCGGCGCGACCAGCGCCAGGTGGCGCATCAGCGGCATCCCCGTGCGCCGGTAGTGGGCGTCGGCGGCCAGGATGTACGGATAGAGCTGCGTGTGCAGCTTCGTGTAGCGGCGCCAGTGCGGCAGGATCTCCTCGTCGAACACCTGCGGACGCTCGTACGGCGGGAACGCCAGGCCGGAGCGCTTCGTGCGCATGACGCCCGACACGGCGCCGAACTGGATCCAGCGGATCAGGAGCTCCGGCGTCAGGCGGTGCTCGGTGCCGTAGGTGTTGTAGCCGCCGATGTCGGTGCCGAAGCGGCTGACGCCGGACATCCCGATGCCGAGCGCCTGCCGGACGCCCGACTCGAGCCCGTCGTAGCCCCAGGTCGTCGTCGGGTCGCCACCCCACACGTTCACCGCGCAGGCGGCCGTTCCGGTCCAGCCCGAGCGCAGGTGGCGGACCGCATCGGGCTTGATCGTCCGCAGCATCTCGGCGACCGCGCAGTGGTAGTCGGTCGGGTAGCGGTTGTGGAGCCCTGACCCGGTCGAGCCGTCGGCCGCGACGCCCGTCGGCGGAACGCCCTCGCCGAAGTCCTCCATCCAGCCGTCGTGGCCGCCGGCGACGGCCTCCTTCAGCAGCCCGCCGTAGAAGGGGCCGATGCCGGGCGCGGTGTAGTCGAACTGAGACAGGGGCTCGGTCGTGAAGCCCGCCGGCCCCGCCCCGCCGACGAACGCGGGGTACACGTGCGGCTGCCCCGTCGCCTCGCGGATCAGAAGGCCCTCAGCGGCGGCGTCACCCCACACCGGCTGGTACGAGGCGCACAGCGACGGGTTGAAGTACACGAGGTGGGCCAGGCCGGCCGCGTGGAACTGCTTCGTGCGGGCGGCGTTGTACTCCGGGTCGTCGCGGTGCGCGCCGCACGGCAGGAAGTGCATCTGAGTCTCGGCGGCCGACACGGGCACGTCGGCGTCGCGCTGGGCCGCGATCATCTGCGCCTCCTCGTCGAGCTCGATCCGGTTCGGCTGGCCGGTCTGGAACCAGGGCCCGAACGTCCACGGCGTGGGCGGCGGGGGCTGGCGCCCGGTCGCCGCGGTGAAGCGCCGGAGCGCGGCGGCGGGCGTCGGCCCGGCGAACACGCGCAACGCGAGGGCGGGTGCGTCGACCTCGAGGCTCCAGGCGTCGGCGAGCTCGCTCGTCAGCCGGAAGCGGCTGCGCTCGTCGCGGTCGATCAGCACGCCGTAGCCGCGGCTCGACAGGAGCCAGGGCACCGGGTAGTAGGTCGAGTCGTCGCGCTCTCCATGCGACCACGGCGGCACAAACGCCCGCGGGTAGTCGCGGTCCGACTCGCGGGTCGGACCGTCCTCCACGTAGTTCTCGACGTCCAGGCCGCGGTGGTCCACGGCGTTCGAGCGCGACCCGAAGCCGAAGAAGCCCTCGTCGCCGGGCGCGTCGAAACCGATGCCCACCGCCTGCGCATCCCCGCTCGGAAGGGCCGACAGCGCGATCACCCCCGGCCCCGACCCGGTCAGCTCGACCGCGATCTCTCCCCCACCGCCCGTCTCCACGACCGCACGGATGCCCTTTCCGTCGCGCTGAATCTGGCTGGCGCGCCTCGCGCGCTGCCAGCCCGTGGCCGATCGATAGCCGAGCTTCAGGCCGTCGGCCTGCGTCAGCGTCGGATGCCCCTCCCCGCCGAACGAGATCCGGAACGGGTCGGCCTCGACGGTCGCCGTCAGCGGCCCGCTCCGCAGCTCGACCGCCTGCGCGGTCTCGGCCACACCCAGGGCAAGCATCGCCGTGGCGGCGAGTGCGCCGGCCGCGCCCACTACGCGAGCAGCGGGAGGAGCGCCTGGAGCTTCGCCTCGGTCTCCGCCAGCTCGTCGGCTGGGTCGGAGTCGGCGACGATGCCGTTGCCGGCGAACAGGTGCGCGACCTCGCCGCGCAGGAGCGCGCAGCGGATCGCCACGCAGAACTCGCCGTCCTCCTCGAGGTCGGTCCAGCCGACGGTCCCCGCGTACCAGCCGCGGTCGATCCCCTCGAGCGCCGGGATCAGGCGCGCGGCCTGCTCGAGCGGCTCGCCGCCCACGGCGGGCGTCGGGTGAAGTCGCCCGGCCACCTCGAGCGCCGGAAGCGGCTCGGCGAGCTGGGCGCGGATCGGGGTGCCCAGGTGCTGCACGTTGTGGACCTTCACCAGCACCGGCCGGTCGGCGACCGTCACCCACACGCTGATCGGGTCGAGCGCGCGCTCGATCCGCCGCGCCACGATCGCCTGCTCGACGCGGTTCTTCGCGCTGGTCAGGAGCTGCTCGCCGAGGTGGTCGTCCACCGCCGGGTCGGCGCTGCGGCGCGTGGTGCCTGCCAGGGCGACCGTCTGCGCCCGTGCCCCCTCGCGACGGACGAGCAGCTCGGGGCTGGCGCCCACGAAGGCCGCGCCCGGTGCTCCGACGCAGTACGTGAAACACGAGGGGAAGACGTCGCGCAGCGCGCCGAAGAGCGCCGCGGGGTCGTGCGGATGGCTGGCGTGGACTCGGACGATGCGCGCCAGCACAAGCTTGTCCAGCTCGCCGGCGCGGATCCGCTCCGTTGCCCGCCGGACCGCCTCCTCAAAGTGCTCGGGGGGCGCCTCGCTGACGACGCGGGGCGGGACCGCCGGGTCAGGGTCGATCAGCGGCATCGACGCCACGCGCAGCTCGGCGAGCCGCGCGAGCACGGGGTCGGGATCCCCCATGGCGGTCACGGTCAGCGCGGCGCGGCCGCCCTGGCGGGCGAACGAGAGCTCCGGCAGCACCATCTGCGCGGGCGCGAACGGCTCCCACTCGGGCGTGCCCCCGCCGGCGGCCGCGAAGGCGAACCCGCCGACGAACACGGGGCCCGCGCCGGGCAGGGCCACGTCGTCGTACCGAGCGGCGCGGCCCAGCCGCCGGCACGCCTCGGCGACCTCGTGGAAGCGGTCGTGGCCGCGCGCCTCCACCACGGCCGCCGCGCCCAGGCCGCAGACCGCGTATCCATCGCGGTCGGGCTGCTCGAAGCAGAACCAGCGATCCGTCGGCCGTCGCGCCGCCATGACGGCGGCGGCGAGGTCGAGCCCCGGATCCACCTCGACCGTGACGCTCGCCAGGCGCCCAACGCCTGCCCGCTCGCGCAACCGCGCCCGCGCGGCGTCGTCGAGCCACGGCGGCTGAACAAGGGGCCTGGCCCCCTGTTCAATCGGGTTGACCACGGGGCCAGGCCCCCTGGTCAGGTCGCGGAGCGCCCGCGCGAGATCGCGATCTCGCCGGTGCGCACCATCTCGATCAGCCCGAAGGGCCGGATCATCCGCTCGAACGCCTCGATCTTCTCGTCCGTGCCTGTGATCTCGATCGTGAGCGACCGTTTCGAGACATCGATCACCTTGCCGCGGAAGATGTCGGTGAACTGCATGACCTGGCCGCGTGACTCCGCATCGGCCGAGACCTTGAACAGCGCGAGCTCACGCGCGACGCACTCCTCCGGCTCGAGGTCGCGGATCTTGATCACGTTGACGAGCTTGTGGAGCTGCTTCGTGACCTGGTCGATGGGATGGAGCGCCCCGTCCACCGTCAGCGTGACGCGCGACAGGGTCGGGTCGTCGGTCGGGCCGACCGCGAGCGTGTCGATGTTGAACCCGCGGCGGGCGAACAACCCGGCGATCCGGGTCAGCACGCCCGGCTTGTTCTCGACGAGGATCGAGAGGACGTGTTTGCGGCCCGTGTGGATGCCACCCGCGGCTTCCAGATCGGCGAGGTTCAGGACCTCCTTCGTGCCTGGCTCACCCATCGCTCAGCCGACCATGTCCCGGGCGGCCTGACCCGCGGGGATCATCGGGTAGCAGTTCTCCTCCTTGGTCACGTGCACGTCCACGAGGACGACGCCGTCGGTCGCGAGCGCAGTCTTGAGCCCGTCGTTCAGCTCGTCCTTGTGGGTGATACGCATGCCGGTGGCTCCGAACGCCTCCGCCAACTTCACCCAGTCGGGGCTCGCGCCCATGTCGACCGAGGAGTAACGCTTGTCCCAGAAGAGCTCCTGCCACTGGCGGACCATCCCCAGGTAGCCGTTGTTCATCAGGAACACCTTCACCGGGATGTTCTCGGTGACGCAGGTGGCGAGTTCCTGGCAGGTCATGATCAGCGACCCGTCGCCGGCGATGCACGTGACGGTCTGGTCGGGGCAGGCGACCTTCGCCCCGAGCGCCGACGGGAGGCCGAACCCCATCGTCCCGAGGCCGCCCGAATTGATCCACCGGCGCGGCTTGGGGAAGTGGTAGTACTGCGCCGCCCACATCTGGTGCTGGCCGACGTCCGAGGTGACGATGGCGTCGCCGCCGGTCACCTCCCAGATCGCCTCGACCATCCGCTGCGGCTTGATCTCCGAGCCATCGGAGTCGTCGTAGCGCAGCGGGTGCTTCTCCTGCCAGCCCCGGATCCGGTCCCACCAGCCGTCGAGCCGCGACAGATCGGTCTCGATCGCGCGGTACTCGGCGGTCAGCTTGGGCAGGATCTGCTTGGCGTCGCCCACGATCGGGATGTGGGCGGGGATGTTCTTCGAGATCTCCGCCGGGTCGATGTCGATGTGGATGAACTTCGCCCGCGGGGCGAACTCGGACAGCTTGCCGGTGATCCGGTCGTCGAAGCGGGCGCCGATCGCGCAGATGAGGTCCGCCTCGTCCATGGCGTAGTTGGCCGCGCGCGTGCCGTGCATGCCGAGCATGCCGAGCCACTGGTCGTGCGGCGCGGGGAACGCGCCCAGGCCCATCAGCGTGCAGGTCACGGGGAAGCGGTCGGCCAGGCACAGCTCGGTCAGCTCCTTGGCCGCGTCGGCGTTCACCACGCCGCCGCCCGCGTAGATCACCGGACGGCGGGCATTCGCGAGCGCCTTCGCGGCGAGCCGGATCTGCTTGACGTTCCCCGCCGTCGTGGGCTGGTAGCCCGGCAGGCTGACGTCAGTGACCGGCTCGTATGGGATGTCCGCGCGCGAGAGGTCCTGCGGGATGTCCACCACCACCGGGCCGGGGCGGCCGGTGCGGGCGATGTGGAACGCCTCGTGGATCGCGCGCGGGATGTCGCGCGGGTCCTGGATCATCAGCGAGTGCTTGACGACCGGCATCGTCATGCCGTTGATGTCGGCCTCCTGGAAGCCGTCCGTCCCCAGGAGATCGGTGCGCACCTGCCCGGTGATGAAGACGGTGGGGACCGAGTCCATCATCGCGTCGGCGATCGGCGTGATCAGGTTGGTCGCGCCCGGGCCGGACGTGGCGAGCGCGACGCCCACCCTGCCCGAGGCCTTCGCGTAGCCCTCGGCCGCATGCCCGGCGCCCTGTTCGTGCCGGCACTGGATGTGGCGCACGCCGGCGTCATAGAGCGCGTCGTAGGTCGGGAGGTTGGCCCCGCCGGGGATTCCGAACACGTGCTCGACGCCCTCGGCCTTGAGACATTCCATGATTGCGTCGACAGCGCGCATCAGCGATCCAGTGTAAAGACCTCTTCCGGGAACTCGAGGTCCCTGCCGCAGCTCATGCAGACCTGGTCGTGTACGGGCACGATCGCGCCGCACTCATCGCAGCGGCGCATCGGCTCGTCCTTCTCCCACCGCCATAGGAGGGCCAGCACGGTGCCGATCAACGGCAGGCAGAAGCCGATCAGGAACCAGATGAAGAACGAACTGCCCTTGATCCTCCCGATCGTCCCGGACGAGAGCCCGCAGAAAAAGAAGAAGACGGCGTATTCCACCTAGAGGAGGCGCGCGAGCGCCCAGAGCACGGCGAGGATCGCCACGATCCCGATCGCCAGCCAGACGAGCCCCGAGACGACGCCGAGCACGACCTTGAAGAGCAGAAAGGCGGCGCCCAGGAGGACGAGCAGGGCGATGCCCTTCGTTGCGATGTCCTTCAGTGATTCGGCCATGCCCTCAGAGTACGTGAGGGGGCCGGGTGGGCACGTAACGGTCGAGGCCCGGGATGGGCACCGAGCACATCACCCAGCTGGGCCAGTAGACGTGGAAGCCGAGCCCGCGCAGCCGCCGCAGGAGCCACCAGGCGATCGTCGTGCAGAAGATGCTGAGCTCCTCGGGCTCCTGCGTCTTCGCCACGCGGTCGAGCGCCGCGAGAACGACCGGCACGAGGTCCTCCGGCTCGGCGCCCACGGCCGGGCCGATCTCCCCGTGCGAGGACACCCAGCACAGGCCGGTGGCGCTGCCGTCCTCGTCCATGGTCGCCAGGCAGTTGCGGTCGCGCGCGAAGAACTCCTGGAGCGCCGGGCGCTCGTGCGCGATCGCGAGCGGCTCGAGCCGCTGCCATTCGGCCGCCGCACGCGCCGGCGCGAGGACGTGGGTGCCGGGGTCGCGGACGTCGACCTCCTGCGCGCGGCGCTCCAGGTAGCGCTCGGTCCGCACGCGCAGGTGCCAGTGGCCGGTCACGGGCATCACGCCGAAGTCGGGGTAGAGGGTGAGGTCGGGCGGGGCCCCCGTCGCCACCACGACGCGGCCGAGGTCGGGCGTCGGGTCGCCCGGCCACACCCGCTCGAGCAGCGCGCGCCCGATGCCGGTGCGGTGGCGGTCGGGATCGACCATCAGCTCGGTCAGCTCCTCCATCGCCCCGAAGCGCACGACGCGGGCGAAGCCGACGACCTCCTCGCCGTCCTCGGCGATCCAGTAGCGCCCGCCGGGCTGCGCCGCCAGGAACTCGATCATGTTGCGCTGCCTGAGCCAGTGGGCGCGGATCGACGTCTCCGTGGGCGTCGCGCCGTGCGGTATCACGCCCTGGCGGACCGCGACGTCGTAGATCGCCCGCTCGGACAGCGCGAAGGTCGCGGCGAGGTCGCCGGCGGTGCCCTCGCGGAAGCTGAGCTCGGCGACGGCCACTAGTCGTCGCGCTCGGCCGGCTCGGCGAGATGCGGCGCGTCGAGGGGCTGCGGATGGCCCAGTTGGCCGAGCTCCGCCGACCCGCGCCCGAAGAAGAGGCCCACCGTCCAGTCCGCGACGAGCCGGAGCTTTCGGCCGAGCCCGGGCATCATCAGCATGTGGTAGGTCCGTGCGGCGAACCACGCCGGGAAGCCGCGGAAGCGCAGGAACGGTGTGGACACGACCGCCTTGTGCCGGCCCATGTCCACGAACGCGCCGCGCGTCTTGTACCGGAAGGGCCGCACGCGGCCGTGGCCCAGCGCGGCGGCGACGTTGCCGCCCACGAGCCTGCCCTGGCGCAGGGCGTGCTGCGCCGTCGGTGGCGTCGGCCGGGCGCCGCCGGCCGACGGGTCGGGCACCGCGGCCGCGTCGCCGATCGCCCAGATGTTCTCGTGCCCCTTCACGCGCAGCGTCGGCTCGACCTCGATCCGGCCGCCCTTGGCGAGCGGCAGGCCGAACTCGCGCACGAGGGGCGGCGGCGCCACCCCGGCGGTCCAGCAGACGGTCCGCGCCGGGATGCGCTCGCCGGTCGAGAGCGTCGCGCAGCTCTCCTCCACCCCCTCCAGCCGGGTTCCGGTGCGGATCTCGATGCCGCGGCCGCGCAGCTCCTTCACCGCGAACTCGGCGAGCCGCTCGCCGATCTCGGGCATCACCCGGTCCAGCGCCTCGACCAGGATCCAGCGGGTGCCGTCGATCCGGCAGCGCGGGTAGCGGTCGATCACGTCGGCGACCATGTCCTGGAGCTCGGCGATCCCCTCCACCCCCGCGTAGCCCGCGCCGACGAACACGAACGTCAGGTACTCGCGGCGCGCCTCGGAATCCTCGAGCGACTCGGCGATCTCCAGGTGAAGCAGCGCGCGGTTGCGGAGCGCGATCGCGTCCGCGAGCGTCTTGAAGCTGACGGCGTGCTCGGCCAGGCCGGGGATCGGCAGGCTGCGCGGGACCGAGCCGAGTGCGAGGACCAGATGGTCGTATCGCGTGCGCGCCTCGCGGCCATCGAGCGTGCACCAGCGGATCTCGTTGAGCGCGGCGTCTAAGCCGAGCACGCGGCCTAGCTGGACGTCCGCCCAGTCGAGCTCGTCGCGCAGCGGCACCACGACGTGGCGCGGTTCGAGCGTCCCGGCCGCGGCGCCCGGCAGGAGCGGCGTGTAGAGCAGGAAGTTCGTGTCGCTGAGGACGGTGATCCGCGCGCTGTGGCGCGGCAGGACGCGCTCCAGCCGACGGGCGGCGTAGAAGCCGCCGAAGCCGCCCCCGGCGATGACCACGTCCCACGCCATCAGCGGGCCGCCTTTACGGCGGCGTCAAGCGCCGGCCGCTGCTCCTTGCGGATTCGGCGGCGCAGGCGCCATGGCGCGCCGGAGAAGGCGTGGTTCGCCACGGTCGCGAACCCCTCCTCGTCGCTCCGCAGGGCGAGCAGCAGATGCGCGATCCGGTCCGACGGCGGGAGCGCGCGGTCGGTCGTGCCGACGCAGAAGCAGTGGACGCGCCGGCCGCCGTCGGCCACGAGCACCGCGCCCGCCTCCCCGAGCAGCCACACGCCGAGCGTGCCGCGCTCCCTCGCCAGCCCCGTCTCGCGCTGCAGGTCGCGCGCGTTGTGGCCGAGCAGGTCGCCGAGCAGGCCCTGGGCGACCGGCTCGGCGCGCTCGTTGCGCGGGCCGCGCGGCGGACGGATCGTGTTCGAGCCGCGGAACGCGTGTAGCTCGGGGATCACCCAGCCGTGGGCGAAGCTCGCGAGGGCGACCGGGACCGCCAGGGGCTCGAGCCAGATCAGGAGGATCCCCGCCGCCGTGAACGGGACGACGAACGCGACGGTCTGAAGCGTCCACAGGCGCCCCCAGCGCCTGAGCCAGCGCGCGTCGACGCGCGCTCGCCACGGCACCGCGGCGAGCTCGGGAAGGGCGGCTTCGGCCACTACCCGCCGGCGATCGGGCGCCGGAGGATCACGAGGTCGGCGTCCAGCGGCAGCTCGCGGACCTGGGTGGCCTTGCCCGGACCGTCGCTGACCATCCCGATGCAGCCCTCGTCGAGCTGGCGGCGGAACTCCCGGATCGCGGCCTCACAGGCCTCGGGGTTGTCCTCCGTCCACTCGGCGAGGGTCGAGTGCCCGGTGTGGTCCATGCGGATCAACTTGCTCATGGACCTGATGGTACGCCCCCGGCGGGGACGGCCGTCAGGGGCGGAACTGGATGCCGTCGAGCTGGAGGAAGTCGGCGCCGTTCGGATCCTCGTCGAGCAGAACGACCCGGCCGTTCGTGTAGACCTGGACGTATGCGAAGTCCGGCCCGACCGTCGAGTCGTCGCCGGCGTACACGGCAAAGAGACGGTGGGTGCTGGGCCGGTACCCCGCCGGCAGGATGAAGATGGTGAAGCCGGGAGCTGCGCCGCCGACCCTCGTGACGCCGCCCTGGAGGTGGACGAGGCCCGACCGGTCCTTGAAGTATCCCGCCGGTGAATACCCGGCGCCGTAGTTCCCCCACGAGCCGTAGGTCGGTGTGACCCTCTCGCCGCAGAACTGGTCAGTGACCGGCGTCTTCAGGCAGTTGTCGCCCGGCGACGGCGGCGCGGGCGCGATCAGGTGAACGTCGTCGAGCGGCGGCGCGTCCTGGCCGGCCAGCCCTGTCGGCCCCGTGGCGCCACGACGGCCGCGCGGGCCCTCCGCCCCTTCGCGCGCCTTCTCGCTCAGCTTCTTGGGCGTGACCGCACCCTTCGCGATGTGCTTCGTCTTCACGCTGCCGCGGTCGAGGGTGACCGCCGCGTACGCGGTTCCCGACATGGCGAGGACGAGCGCGAGCAAGCCCACGTGGTGCCGCTTGAGGTAGGCCAGGACCCCCTGCACGCACCCGACGGTACTCCTGCGTCAGTGCGCGGTCAAGCTATAGCCCGAGCTTCTCGCTGATCAGCTTCTGGACCTCGCCCCCGTCGGCGCGGCCCTTCGTCTCGCGCATCACGGCGCCGACGATGGCTCCGATCGCCTGGCCCTTGCCCGCCTTGATCTTCTCGACGGCGTCGGCGTTGTCGGCGATCGCCCTGTCGACGATTTCGCCCAGCTCGTCCGCGCCCTGGGCCGAGAGACCCTCGCGCGCGACAATCTCCGCCGGGTCGCCGCCCTCGGACGCCAGCACGCCCAGAACCTGCCGCGCGGCCCCGGCGGACACCGCCTTCTCACTGACCATGCCCACGAGCTTCGCCAGCGCCCCCGGCTCGACATCCGCCGCATCGCTCTCCTGGGTGACCCAGTTGGCGAGCGTCTTCGGGTCGAGCCCGCTCCCCGCCGACAGCGCCTCCTCGTAGAGATCGCCCAGCTCCGATCGGAACGCGAGCAGGCGCGCCGTGTCCGCGGTCAGGCCGAGGTCCGACTCGAACCGGTCCGCCCGCGCGGCGGGCAACTCGGGGAGCGCCGAGCGCGCACGGTCGAGGATCGCCTGAGTCGGCGCCACCGCCAAGAGGTCGGGCTCCGGGAAGTAGCGGTAGTCGTGTGCCTCCTCCTTCGAGCGCAGCGACGAGAGCGCGCCGCTCTGGGGATCGAAGTGCAGCGTCTCCTGCTCCACCTGTCCGCCCCCGCGGAGGATCTCCTCCTGGCGCACGAGCTCGGCCTCGATCCCGCGTTCGAGAAAGCGGAAGGAGTTCATGTTCTTCAGCTCGGTCTTCGTGCCGAGCGTCGCCGAGCCGGCGTGGCGGAGTGACACGTTCGCGTCGCAGCGCAGCGACCCCTCCTCCATGTTCACGTCCGAGACCCCGAGCCGTTTGAGCGTCGCACGCAGGAGCCGCAGCCACTCCCCCGCCTCCTTCGGGTCGTGCAGGTCGGGCTCCGTGACGATCTCAACGAGCGGCGTGCCGCAGCGGTTGAAGTCGACCACGCTCGACTCCGCGCTGTGAATCCGGCCCGACGCCCCCGCGTGGACGAGCTTCGCCGCGTCCTCCTCCAGGTGGACGCGATGGATGCGCACGTCGCCCAGCCGACCGGCGCCGCAGATCGGTACGTCGTACTGGGAGATCTGGTACGCCTTCGGGTTGTCGGGATAGAAGTACTGCTTGCGGTGGAAGATCGACCGCTCGGCGATGTCGCACTCGAGCGCCATCCCGATCATCAGGGCGTAGTGGACCGCCTCCGCGTTGATGACCGGCAGCACGCCGGGATGACCCAGGCACACCGGGCACGTGCGGGTGTTGGGCTCCTCGCCGAAGGAGAGCGCGCAGCCGCAGAACATCTTCGTGCGCGTGGAGAGCTGTACGTGGATCTCGAGCCCGATGACCGGCTCGTAGACGCGGTCCGGCTCACCCGTCACGCCACGGCCCTCCCTCGAAGCCGATCGCCTGCTCGAGCGCGTGGGCAGCGTCGAGGATGCGGTTCTCGCTGAACGCGGGCCCGGCGAGCTGGATGCCCACGGGCAGCCCCGCCGACAGCCCGCCCGGGATCGAGATCGCCGGGATGCCCGCGAGCGGCATCGGCACGGTCAGCGCGTCCGAGAGGTACATCGCGAGCGGATCCTCGGTGCGCTCCCCCAGCTTGAACGCCACCGTCGGCGACGTGGGCGTGACGATCAGGTCCACCTTCTCGAACGCCGCCCTGAAGTCGTCGGCGATCTTCGTGCGCACGCGCTGCGCGCGGCCGTAGTAGGCCTCGTAGTAGCCGGAGGAAAGCGCGTAGGTGCCGAGCATGATCCGGCGCTTGACCTCCTCGCCGAAGCCGGCCGAGCGGGTCTGCTCGTACATCGACAGCAGGTCGTCGTCGGTGGCGCGCGTGCCGAAGCGGACGCCGTCGTAGCGCGCGAGGTTCGCCGAGGCCTCCGCGGGGGCGAGCACGTAGTACGCCGAGATGCCGTGCGGCGAATGAGGCAACGCGACCTCGTCGAGGCTGCCGCCGAGGTCCTCGATCCGCTTCAGCGTCTCGTCGAAGACCGCCTTGACGCCGTCCTCGACGCCCTCCCCCGTCAACTCGGGCGGCACGCCGAAGCGGATGCCCTCGAGACGCTCTGCACTGGGAAGCGCGACATCCTCCGGGAACGCGAGTGACGTCGAGTCGCACGGGTCCTGGCCGACCATGTGGCGGAAGAGGAGCGCCGCGTCCGTGACGTCGCGGGTCAGCGGGCCGGCCTGGTCGAGCGACGAGGCGAACGCGATCATCCCGTAGCGGGAGACCGCGCCGTAGGTCGGCTTCAGCCCGACGACGCCGCAGAGGGCGGCCGGCTGGCGGATGGACCCGCCCGTGTCCGTGCCGATCGCCCACGGAGCGCTTCCGGCCGCGACGGCCGCCGCCGACCCGCCGGACGAGCCGCCGGGGACGCGCTCGCGGTCCCACGGGTTCTCGACCGGGCCGAAGCCCGAGTTCTCGTTCGACGAGCCCATCGCGAACTCGTCCATGTTGGTCTTGCCGAGCACCGGCGCGCCGGCGTCGCGCAGGTTGCGCACGCTGGTGGCGGTATAGGGCGGGCGGTAGCCCTCGAGGATGCGCGAGCCCGCGTAGCTGGGGACGCCCTCGACGCAGAAGAGGTCCTTCACCGCGAGCGGAACGCCCGCGAGCGGGCCCCCATTCGCCTCCGGCGCGTCATCGGCGACCCAGAGGTACGCGTTCAGGTCGTCGGCCTCCGCGCGCTCGCGGTACAGCTCCCACAGCTCGGCCGCGGATACCTCGCCCGCGCGGACCTTCTTGGCGGCCTGCGCCGCGGTCAGGAGCCCGAGGTCGCTCACGCGCCCGGGCTCGGCACCCGGAAGCCGCCGTCGGCCGGGTCGGGTGCCAGCTCGAGGATGCGCTCGCGCGGCAGGCTCTCGCGCGGCTCGTCGGCGCGCAGGACGTTCTCCACCTCGACCACGTGCGAGGTCGGCTCGACGCCGTCCAGGTCGAGCTCGTTGATCTTCTCGATGTGGTCGAGAATCGTGGACAGCTCACCCGCCATCCGCTCGACCTCCGCATCGGAGAGCTCGAGCCGCGCGAGCCGCGCCACATGGAGAACCTGTTCGCGGTCGATCATGGCCGCGGGATTCTAGGCGCGCAACAAATGGGGACGGACCCCGTTCGTTGCATCACGTGGACGGGCCTGCGGCGTCGATCACACGCCGCTCGTGCGTGCCGACCCCGATGGTCCGCTCGCCGTGCTCGACCTCCACCTCGAAGCGGAGCTTGCGCCCGTCCACGATCTCGCGCAGCTTCGAGCGCACCGTGCACTCGCTGCCCTCGGCAGCGGCGGCGACGTGGCGGATGCAGACCTCGAAGCCGACCGTGGCCTTGCCGTCCGGCAGGTGCTCGAACGCGAGAATCGCCGAGTTGCGCTCCATCATCGCGATCATCCCGGGCGTCGAGAGGACGGACACGCCGATCGTGCCGCCCACGTCGGTCAGGAGGCGATCCGCGACGGTGAACGTGTCGGTTCGCTCGATCCCCTCACGCAGCTCCGGCATCCGGCTCCTCCTCTTCAGTCGGCGTCTCCTCTTCGCGCGCGTCGGCCCGCAGCGCTGACGAGGCGCCCAGCGCGATCAGCGCGAGCGGCAGCAGGGCGAGCGGCGCACCGGGTTTCACGACGGTGGCCGCGTCCAGGCCCGGCTCCTGGATGATCCGGTAGGCCACGAGCGCCGCGCCGAGCGTGGCCAAGAGCGCCGCGACCCCGGCCGGGCCGAGACCCGGCGTGGATTGCGCGCCCGCGGTCCGCGCCATCGCCGTGAGGGCCGCCAACAGGGCCGCGGCCAGGATCACGGCCAGCAGCACCTTGTCGATCAGCGTTTCGCGGTCCCAATCGGAGAGGTCGGCCGCCTGCCAGGCGTTCTTCTCCTCGGGCTCCGCAGCCTGCTCGGCGCGCTCCTCGACCTCGGAGAGCGCCGGCGAGTCCTCGGCGTTCCGCTGCGCCTCTCGGAACTCCTCGCCCTTCTGCGTCCCGTACCAGTCCATCGAGGTGACGAGCAGGAGGAGAAGCGCGCCGATCAGGGCGACGACATGCCCCGCCCTCACGGTTGCACGAGGCGCGGCTCGACCGGATGCTCGGGCTCAGGCAGGCGCTCGTCGCGGATCGACGCGAGGCAGCCGCCGAGTAGCAGGGCCGTGGCCACCAGGCCGAGCCAGGAGCCGATCGCGCGCGTCGTCTCGACCGCGTCGCCGCCCCCCAGGTCGGGCGGCCAGGCCAGCCGCAGCGCGACGAGGACGAGGGCGATCACCGACAGGAGCGTCGCCAGCGAGGACAGGGCGAGCGGGACCGCGGCCGTCGGATGGACCACCGTCAGCAGGAACCCCGCGATTGCGAGCAGCGCCGCGGTGGCGAGGATCACGTCGTTGACGGCAAAGGCCTCCCAGGCGCTCGCGCCGGCGTCGCCCACCTCGAACCAGTCGAGGAACATCACCCCCAGCAGGGCCACGCCGCCCAGGCCCATGATCCAGTCTCCGATACGCGTCCGCCCGAAATCCATCGGCGGCAGCGTACCGCCGCGACGGGCTACGGATGTGCGGCGACCTGCATCCGCGCGGCCTTCATCGTGTTCGCCAGCAGCATGGCGATCGTCATCAGGCCCACGCCGCCGGGAACCGGTGTGATGGCTGCCGCCTTCTCCTTCACGCCGTCGAAGTCCACGTCGCCCACCAGACCCTCTTCGACGCGGTTGATCCCCACGTCGATCACGACGGCCCCCGGGTTCACCATGTCGGCGTTCACGAGCCGCGGCACCCCGACCGCGGCCACGAGGACGTCGGCCCGGCGGCACACCTCGGCCAGGTCGCGCGTGCGCGAATGTGCCGTGGTCACGGTCGCGTCCTTCGCGAGCAGCAGCTGCACCAGCGGCTTGCCGACCAGGTTCGAACGGCCCACCACCACCGCTTCCGCGCCCTTCAGCTCGACGTCGGCCTCGTCCAGCAGCTCCATCACGCCGGACGGCGTGCAGGCGACCAGGCACTCGCGGCCCTGCGACAGGAGGCCGGCGTTCACCGGTGTCAACCCGTCCACGTCCTTGAGCGGGTCGATCAGCGCGGTCATCTCGTCACCGTCGATCTGCGGCGGCACCGGCAGCTGGAGCAGGATGCCGGTGACCTCGGGGTCCTCGTTCAGCTTTCGGATGAGCGCGGCGACCTCGTCCTGACTCGTGTCGGCGGGGAGCTCGTGATGGATCGAGCGCATCCCCGCGGCCTCGCACGCCTTGCGCTTGTTTCGCACGTAGACCTCGGAGGCGGGGTCGTCCCCGACGAGGATCGTCGCGAGGCCCGGCGCATCGTTTCCGGCCGCGACCCAGGCCGCGACGTCCTGGCGCACCTGCTCGCGCACCCGATCGGAGACCGGCTTCCCCTCGATGACCCGCGCGCTCATGCCTTCTTCAGCGGGGCGTAGTCCGCCATCAGCTTGCGCTCCGAACCATCGCCGCGGAAGCGCACGACCACGACCCCGCCGGAGTCCGCGCCGATCACGATGCCCTCGCCGAATGCGGCGTGGATGACGTCGTCGCCCACGGTGAAGCTCGCGCCTTCGTTGCGCGGCGCGGGCGCGGTCTGGCCGCCACCGCCCTGGCTCCACGTCGCGATCGACGGGCCGTCGACGCGCTCCTCCTGGTCGGTCAGCTCGGGCGGGATCTCGGCGACGAAGCGACTGGGCACGTTCCACTCGCGCCCGCCGTACATCGCACGCGTGCGCGCGTGCGTGAGATAGAGACTGCGCATCGCGCGCGTGATCCCCACGTAGCAGAGGCGGCGCTCCTCCTCGATGTCTCCGGCCTCGATCGAGCGCATGTGCGGGAAGACGCCGTCCTCCATCCCGATCATGAACACGATCGGGTACTCGAGCCCCTTCGCGTTGTGGAGCGTCATCAGGGTGACGATGCCCTGCTCGTCACTGAGGTTGTCCTGCTCCGAGAAGAGCGCGATCTGCTGGAGGAACTCCTCGACCGACGGCTCGTCGGCCTGGGCGTCGTACTCGCGCGCGACGCTGACGAGCTCCTCGAGGTTCTCGAGCCGCCCCTCGGCCTCGATCGTGCGCTCCGCCTTGAGCGCGTCGGTGTAGCCGGTCTCCGTGAGGGCCTCCTCGAGCAGGTCACCAACGGCCGCGGCCCCGTCCACGCGCTCGCGCAGGCGAACCATCACCGACATGAAGCGATCGACCGCCTTGATCGCGGCGGCCCCGAGGCCGGGGATGTCGGTCGGGCTCGCGGCGACGTCCCAGATCGGCTCGCCCATCGTGTTGGCGTGGCCGGCGATCCGCGCCTGCGTGGTGTCGCCGATCCCACGCCGGGGCGAGTTGACGATCCGTTGGAACGCGACCACGTCGTGCGGGTTGACGAGCAGGGTCAGGTAGCCGAGCGCATCCTTGATCTCGGCGCGCTCGTAGAAGCGCGTGCCGCCGATTACCTGGTAGCCGACGCCGTAGCGGACGAGCGTGTCCTCGAGGACACGGCTCTGCGCATTCGCGCGGTAGAAGACGGCTACCTCGTCGCGCGAGCCGCCCGCGTCCACGAGCCGCTCGATCTCGCCCGCGACGTAGCGCGCCTCCGCGTGCTCGTCCTCGAGCTCGCGAATGACGATCCGGTCGCCCTCGCCCGCGTCGGTCCACAGCTCCTTGCGCTTCTGCGAGCGGTTGTTCTCGATCAGCGCGTTGGCCGCCGAGAGGATCGTCTGCGTCGAGCGGTAGTTCTGCTCGAGCTTGATGACCTGCGCGTCCGGGAAGTCGTCCTCGAAGTCGAGGATGTTGCGGATGTCGGCGCCGCGGAAGGCGTAGATCGACTGCGCGTCGTCGCCGACCACCGCCAGGTTGCGATGCTCCTCGGCCAGGATCTGCAGCCACCGGTACTGGGCGCGATTCGTGTCCTGGTACTCGTCCACGAGCACGTGCTGGAAGTTGTGCTGGTAGCGCTCGCGGACCTCGGGGAAGAGCTCCAGCAGGTTCACGGTCCGCACGAGCAGGTCGTCGAAGTCCATCGCGTTCATCGCGTGGGCCCGCTGCTCGTACAGCTCGTAGGCGTCGGCCGCGGTCTGCTCGAAGAACGAGCCGACCTTCTCGCGATACGCCGCCGAGTCGAGGAGCTGGTTCTTCGCATCCGAGATCTGGCGCTTGATCGCCCGGGGCGTGAACCGCTTGGGGTCGACGTCGAGCTCCTCGATGCAACGCTTGACCAACCGCACCGAGTCCTGCTCGTCGTAGATCGTGAAGCCGCGCGTGTAGCCGAGCCGGTGGGCGTCCGATCGGAGCATCCGGGCGCACGCGGAGTGGAACGTCATCACCCACATCGCGCGGGCGCGGGTGCCGACCAGCATCTCGACGCGCTCGCGCATCTCCTGGGCAGCCTTGTTGGTGAAGGTGATCGCGAGGATCTCGCTCGGCTTCGCCCGCCCGCTGTAGACGAGGTGCGCGATCCGGTGCGTCAGGACGCGCGTCTTCCCCGAGCCGGCGCCAGCGAGGATCAGGAGCGGGCCCTCACCGTGGAGGACCGCCTCCCGCTGTGGTTCGTTCAGCCCCTCGAGCAGGGCCTCGCCTCGCGCAACCGTTGTCACCTGGCCAGGATAGACAGCGGTTATGACGATCCCCGAGCGCGTCAGAGCGCACTGCGCGGCCGTTGCGGAGTCGGCGCGGCACGTATCGATCGACCTCGACGCGACCGGCGCGATCGAGCCCGGCGCGCCGCCCGAGCTCGATCCGGAGCGGCACTTCCTCGAGGGCTCGCGCGAGGATGTCGCCGCCTATCTGCTGACGCTCGGTGCGATCAACTTCGGGTCGGGCTGGTTCCCGACGGTGCGGAAGCGGGACGGGATGTCCGGGTACTACACGGTGGCGTCGGCGCTGGCGGACCACTGGCGCGCGGCCGGTCCCTCGCTCGATCCACCCGACCTCGCGCGGGTCCTCGGTCAGGATCCGGGTCATCCGCTCGTTGGGCTGTACGAGGAGGCGCTTCGCTCCCTCGGATCCTGGCTAGCGGGTCGGAGCGCCCTGGATGTCATTGAGGGCGTTGATGGGTCTGCGCTTCGGTTGGCCGCGTCACTCGCCGAGGGCATGCTCTTCTTCGACGACGTCGGGTTCTGGAAGCGGGCGCAGATCCTGCCGAATGACCTGGCGCTTGCGGGCCTCGCCGAGTTCCACGACCTCGATGCGCTCACGATCTTCGCGGACAACCTGGTGCCACACGTCCTGCGAGTCGACGGGGTGCTGGTCTACGAACCGGGGCTGGCCGCGCGAATCGACGCCGGAGAGCTCATCCCGCCCGGCTCACGCGAGGAGACCGAGATCCGCGCGTGCGCTGTCCACGCCTGCGTCCACGTCGCCGCCGAGCTGGACGTCCCCGAGCGCATCCTCGACACGTGGCTCTGGAACCGCGGCCAGGAGCCGCGCTACAAGGCGGTCCCACGGCACCGAACCCGCACGGTCTTCTACTGATCAGCCGGCGGCAGGGTCTGAGCCCCTGCGGTGGTCTCGGAGCGGACGGACGTCGGCGCCCTTCTCGCGGCCCAGCTCGGCCTCGAGCTCCGCGACCCGGCGGGACAGGGACCCGATCGCGTCGGCGACCGGGTCGGGCAGATGCGCCCAGTCGGCGTCGGGCCCCTCGACCTTCCGGCCCTCGACGCGGACCGGATGGCCCGGGTTTCCGACCACCGTCGAGCGGGCGGGCACGTCGTGGATGACCACCGAGTTCGCCCCCACCTTCGCCGCCTTCCCCACGTGGATCGGCCCGAGCAGCTTCGCTCCGGACCCGATCACGACGTCGCTCTCCACGGTGGGATGGCGCTTGCCGCGCGCGAAGCCCGTGCCACCGAGCGTCACGCCCTGGTAGAGCGTCACGTTGTCGCCGATCTCGGCGGTCTCCCCGATCACGACGCCCGCGCCGTGGTCGATGAAGAGCGCCTCGCCGATCTGGGCGGCCGGGTGAATCTCGACGCCGGTCAGGACGCGGCTCGCGTTCGCGACGGCGTGCGGCACCACGGGAACCCCCACCTCGTGCATGGCGTGAGCGACCCGGTGCGCGAGCAGCGCCTGGACGCCGCCGTAGGTGAGGAGGATCTCGAGCCGGCCGATGCCGCGCGCGGCGGGGTCGCGCTCCTGGGCCGCGGTCAGGTCCTGGCGCAACTCGCGGGCGACGCGGGTGAGACTGCCGAGGCCCAGCATCAGGGTGCGAAGAACGGGGTCGAGACGTAGCGCTCGCCCGAGTCGGGGACGATCACGACGATCCGCTTGCCCTTCATCTCCGGGCGGTTCCCCACGTGCATGGCCGCCCACAGCGCGGCGCCACCGGAGATGCCCGGCAGCACGCCCTCCGTGCGCGCGACCAGCCGGGCGGTCTCGAGCGCGTCCTCGTCGTCGACGGCGATCACCTCGTCGAGGATGTCACGGTTGAGAACGGACGGGACGAAACCGGCACCGATTCCCTGGATCTTGTGCGGCCCCGGGGTGCCGCCCGACAGCACGGCCGAGGCGGCCGGCTCCACCGCGACCACGCGCAGCGCCGGGTTCCGCTCCTTCAGCACCTCGCCGCAGCCGGTGATCGTCCCCCCGGTGCCGACGCCCGCGACCAGCACGTCCACCGCGCCGCCGGTGTCGCGCCATATCTCCTCGGCGGTGGTGCGCCGGTGGATCTCGGGGTTCGCCGGATTCGCGAACTGGTCGGGGATGAAGGCGTTGCCGCGTTCCTCCGCGAGCGCCACCGCGGCCTGCACCGCCTCGTCCATCCCGCCGAGCGATTCCGTGATCTCCACCCGAGCGCCGTAGAGCCGCAGGAGCCCCTCGCGCTCGCGACTCATGCCCTGGGGAAGCGTGAGCACGAGGTCATATCCCTTCGCGGCGCAGACGAACGCGAGCGCGATGCCGGTGTTGCCCGACGTCGCCTCGACGATCGTCGTTCGGCCGGGCTCGATCTTCCCCTCGCGCTCGGCGGCCTCGATCATGGCCACCCCGATCCGGTCCTTGACGCTGCCCGCGGGGTTGTAGGCCTCCAGCTTCGCGAGGAGCTCGGCACCGTCGGTGCCCGCAGCGCGCGTGAGCTGCACGAGCGGCGTTCCTCCGATCAGCTCGGCCGGGTTCGTCGGGATCTTTGGGGGTGCGGTCGGGTCCACTTGGAGAAATTTTCGCAGGGAGGTTTAGGTCCTGTGGGCTAGGGAACCCCGCCATGAAGTCGTTCAGAGGGCTCCCCTGCCCCCGCATGGACGACGGTGTCGAGCCTAGCCTCCCAACTTCGCTTGACACCACGGCCCCCAGCCCCCGGGCTGGGGGCCTTTTTCTGTCGGGAGTACGATGCGCCGCCGATGGACGATCTGCCGGAGCGGGAGAACCCGCTCAATCAGCAGGATTGGACCGAGGGGGTCGAGACCGAGCGCACCAAGAGCATCGAGCTCGAGATCTCCAACGCGATGGTCGGCCTGAAGAAGCAGTACTACGGCCGCGGGCCGACGAAGGCCAAGACCTACGTCAACGATCACTACATCTTCTGCGTCCTCGAGGGCGGCCTGACGAAGAACGAGGAGACGCTGCTCCAGGCCGGCGAGGAGCGGCTCGTCCGTCAGTTCCGGCTGCGCTTCCAGGAGGCCGTCTCCGAGATGAGCACTCGCGCGGTCGAGGAGATCACCGGCCGCAGGGTCCTGAACTACCACTCCCAGATCGTCTTCAACCCCGAGTGGGCCTTCGAGATATTCGTGCTCGACGGCCCGCCCGAGCGGACCTAGCGGCCCCGCGCGAAGCGGGGCCGCTAGTCACGCCCTCGGAATCGCTAGCCGCAGTAGCGGATCTCGGCGATGCCCGTGCGGTTGACGAACTGGTTCTGGCTGACCGAGCCGCTGTTCTCCGCGACGAGCGCCGCGTAGTCGATCGACTTGATCTCGTCCGTCGTGCTCCTGATCACGATCGTGACCGGAGTGCCGTTCTCGGTCCAGAAACCCCCCGGATCACCGAACGGATTCGGCGCCGTCGAGGTGCTGGTGGCGACGAACGCGCTGCCGTCCCAGATCCACCGCGACAGCTCATTCTGCCCGGCCGGGCAGGCCATCGGGTCCGCCGGCGGCGCCGGGTTGCACCCCAGCCTGTCGGCCACGGCGGCCAGGCCCTTGCCGTTGGCATCCTTGTCCTGCGCGTTTGTGACGCCCTTGCAGCCGCGGCTCGGCGTGGCCGGGGCGGCCATCGCTCCCTGTGCGAGAGCGAGCGAGGCGAAAGCCGCAAGCGCGGCGAGTACGAGCATCCTTCTCAACGGAAACCCTCCTTGGTTGAAATGCGAGTCCTAACCAGTCTGCACCGGCACGGCCGTCTTCGCCACTAACCCATGAATCTGGAGATATCCGCCTTCACGCGCTTCTTCTTCTTGGCACACGAGACGGCCCAGACCTCGGCCTTCGTCTTGCCGATGCAGTCCCACTTCTCGACCGTGAATTCGCACACGTTCCCGACCTTGTCGCGCTTGCCACAGCCCTTTCCGTACTTGAGCGAGCTGTCGTTGCCGAACCAGGCGGCGATGATCTCGCCGACGACCTGCTGCTGGGCCTTGTCGCAGGAGATCTTCTTCACCTTCAGCGTGTCGCTGCACTTCTTCCACTTCGTGGCGGCATGCGCGCCAGGGGCTTGAAGAGCGAAGGCCAGGGCGAGCAGCAGGAGAGCGGCTGCGCACGCCAACAGGTATGCGCGAGGCTTCAGGGCGGGAGACAGCATCGAGTCCTCCTTCGTGGGCGGGCGAGTCCAGTCCCGCTTCCACGGTAAACCCTGTTGCGGCGATTCGCTAGCGCGGCACGCCGCTCAGATGTAGTACATGGACTGCCCCTTGGCCTGCGCCTCGCGCTCGGCCAGGTCGGCGATCGTGGTCTCCGCCAGGACCTCGCGCAGCGCGGTCACCCCGCGGCGCCAGATGTCGCCCTCGGCGCCATTGGGCGTCGAGAGCTCACCCTCGAGCAGTTCGACGACCTCGAGCACCGTCACCTCGGACGGCGAGCGGGCGAACCGGTAGCCGCCCTTCACCCCGCGCTGGCTCTGGAGGATCCCCGCGCGGCGCAGCGTCGCGAACAGCCCCTCGAGGAACTGCTGCGGGATGTCGCGGCGGCGGGCCAGCTCGCCGATCGGGATCGGCACCGAGGCGCCGCACAGCGCAAGCTCACACAGCGCCCGCACCGCGTACGGCGACTTGGAGGTGATCGCAAGCAAGCGTGCGAAGGTTACGGCCCGTGGCACTCGTAACGAGGCTCGATCCCTGGGCGCCTCCGCTGGCGCTGATGGCCCTCATCTTCTTCCTCTCCCATCAGCCGGACCTCTCGTCGGGGCTCGGCGTATGGGACACGATCGGGCGCAAGATCGTCCACGCCGCCGAGTACGGGGTGCTGTGCCTGCTGTGGTTCCGCGCGTTCCGGACCCGCCTCCGCCGCTCGCAGGCGGTCGCGGTCGCGGCCGCCATCTCGGTTGCGTACGCGGTCACCGACGAGCTCCACCAGTCGTTCATCGAAGGCCGCCACGGTTCGCCGATCGACGTCGCGATCGACTCCGCCGGCGTCGCGGCGGCCGCGCTCTGGCTCCGGACGAGGGACCCGAGATGAGGCTACCGCTCATCCCGCCGCGGACGCCGATCGAGTCGCGCGAGCCGATCGACGACTTCGCGATCATCAGGGCACTCACGACGGCGGCCGCCCTTGCAGCGCTCCTGATCCTCGGGCTCCCGTACGGCGGTGCCGCGACGGCCGTCGTCGGCGCCGTCGCCCTGCCCTGGGCCCTCGCGGTGCTCGTCCTGACGCGCCGCTCGGTCGATGCGGGCCTGAGCCCATGGATCGCGCTCGGCGACATGATCGTCCTGGGCGCCCTCCAGGCAGTCGAGCACGAGACCTACGTCCCGGTCCACTTCGCCGCCCTCTTCTTCGTGGCTGCGCACGCTCACTTCCAGGGCGCGGGCTGGGGACTGATCGTCGGCGCGCTGGCGCCGGCGGTCATCATCCCGGTGACGCTCGCGACTGACATGCCACTCGCTGAGAGCCGGCTGCATGCGAACGAGGTCGTGTTCGCCACCACCTGCCTGGCGACCGCTTTCGTGGTCGGATCGCTGAGGGAGGCCGAGTCCAGTGCCCGCCTACGTGCGCGTGCGCTGTCGCGCCGCACCATGGACACGGAGTCGAGCGTCCGCCGGCGCCTGGCGCAGGCGATCCACGACGGGCCCATCCAGGAGCTCTCGAGCGTCGAGCTCATGCTCGCGGCTGCCGAGCGAGCGATCGGGAGCGACGATCCCAAGGCCGCGCTCGCGCCGCTGCGCGAGGCGCGCTCGCTGACGCGCACGAACGTGGGTCGCCTGCGCGACGAGATCGTCGACCTGGGGCCGTACGCGTTCGAGGAGCTCTCCTACGAGCAGGCCGTCGCCGACTGCATCGAGAACTGGGAGCGCCGCTACGGCGTGACCGTCAAGACGGACATCGACACGAGCATGCTCCCTCCGATGATCGCCGGCACCATGTTCCGGATCACGCAGGAGGCGGTCACGAACGCCGGCAAGCACGCCAAGGCCAACACAATCATCGTCAGGCTCGACTGCCCCGACGGACGGGCAGTCCTGGAGATCCTCGACGACGGTCGCGGCTTCGGCCACGTTGACCCGCTCGGCCCCGCCGAGCCGGGCCACATCGGCCTGGCCAGCATTCGCGAGCGGGCGGAGATGCTGGGTGGCGAGCTAACGATCGACAGCGGCGAGCGCGGGACGGCTCTCCGCGTCGACCTGCCGCTCTGACGGCGCCACCGGCTCGAGCCTGACCGGGATCCCGTTGAGGAACGCCATCCCCGCGAGGGGCTCGAGGTCGTCGGGGTCGGAACTCGCCAGAAGGTTCACGTTGACCCCGCCGGCGTCGTTCGCGACGCCCCATCCGCCGCGATGGCCCCAGCCATGCGGCAGCGCGACCGTGCCGCGTGTCATCTCGTCCGTGACCTTGACCGGCACGACGACCGAGCCGGACTTCGACGCGAGGCGCGCGTCGCCGCCGTCCGCAAGCCCGTGCGCCTCGGCATCGTCCGGATGGACCCGCAGCGCGTGGACGCGCCCCCCGCGCATGAGGAGCGGCGAGTTGTGCATCCAGGAGTTGTGTGAGCGCAGCTCCCGCAGACCGATGAGCCGCAGCGGGAAGTCGGGGTCCGCACCGTTCACGGACGCGAGCCGGCGGACCTCGCCGACTATGGCATCCGGAGCGAGCGCCAGGCGCTTACCGCGGTGGCGGACCTTGTCGCGCAGGACCCCGGTCGGGATGTGCTCCGACAGCACGATGCCGTGCGGCTTGCGCGCGATCTTGGCGAGGCTCAGTCCGCCCCGGCGCAGGCCGTACCGGTCACCCTTCGGGCCGGTGCGCAGCAGAAGGTCGGCGAGCCGGCGGGGACTGGGCCGCATGCCGGGCAGGCGTCCGAGCATCCGCGCCAGCTTCACCGGGAACGGCACGATCCCGATCCGCCGCGCGATCTCGTCGATCACCTCCCACTCCTCGCGAGCCTCGCCGGCCGGCGGGACGACGGCGTCCGTGTACTGGATGAACGGCGTCGTGTAAAAGCCGAGGAACGCCAGCGGCAGATCGTCGCGCTCGTAGAACGTCGGGCTAGGCAGGATGTAGTCGGCGTGCTTGTTCGTCTCGTTGACGTAGAAGTCGAGCGAGACGCACAGCTCGAGCTGGTCGAGCGCGTCCTCGAGCGAGTCACCGTCGGGTACCGAGAGCACGGGGTTCCCCGCCGAGACGAACAGCGCGCGCACCTGGAGCTCGCCCGGCGTCGTGATCTCGCGCGGCAATAGCGAGGCCGGCAGGTTCCCGATCACGTCGGGGAAGCCGCCGAAGCGCGAGCGCACCTTGCCGTAGCTCGAGAGCCCGGCCCGCTCGCCCACGTCGTCGAGCGCGATCGCCGGCTTGCCGAAGACGGCGCCGCCCGGCCGGTCGAGGTTGCCCGTCACCGCGTTCAGGGCGTCGATCAGGAAGGCGACGAGGGTGCCGAAGCGCCCCAGGCAGGAGCCCGTGCGCCCGTACGCGGCCGCGCCGGGCTCCGCCATCGCCCGCGCCAGCTCGCGGACGGTCTCGGCCGGGACGCCGGTGCGCGCCGCGGTCTCCTCCGGCGCGAACTCCTTCGCCATCTCCTCGAGCTCCTCGGCGCCGTCGGCGTGCGCGTCGAGGAAGTCGCGGTTCGCGAGGCCATCTTCGAAGATCACGTGGAGTATCGAGAGCAGGAGCCACGCGTCGGTGTCCGGGGTGATGGGGACGTGCTCGAACTGCCGTGCGGTCTCGGACCGCCGCGGGTCCACCACGACGACGCGCCCGCCCCGGTTCGCGATGTCCAGGAGCTGCTCGCGGATCCGCGGCGCGGTCAGCACGGAGCCGTGCGAGACCATCGGGTTCGCGCCGACCACGAAGAGGAACCGCGTCCGGTTGAGGTCCGGGATCGGCACGACGAGCGGGCTGCCGTACAACAGCGCGCTCGCGGCGAAGCGGTTGTTCACGTCCTGCGAGCCGGCCGTGTAGTAGTGCGGCGAGCCGAGCCCGTCGACGAACCCCTTGCTCCACAGCGGGTGCGAGTAGGAGAACGCGCCCGGGTTCCCCATGTACCAGGCCACCGACTTCTTCCCGTGGCGCTCGATGGTCGCCCGGAGCCGTTCGCCGATGTCGTCGAGCGCCTCGTCCCAGCTCACGCGGTGGAACTGGCCGTCGGGGCCCTTCTTCAGCGGGTGGAGCACCCGGTCGGGATCGTTCTGCACGTCGAGCATCGCGATCCCCTTGGGGCACGCGTAGCCCTTCGAGAGCGGATGGTCAGGGTCGGGCCGAAGCTTGGTGATCCGGTCGTCCTCGACCGTCGCGACCATGCCGCAGTGGGCCTCGCAGATACGACAGAAGGTGACCTTCTGTTCGACTGCCACAAGGGCAGTCTAAGCCCTACAGCCAGCCGCGCTCGGTGGCAACAAGAACGGCCTGGGCGCGGTCCACCGCGCCCAGCTTGCCGTACGTGTTGTGGAGGTGCGTGCGCACCGTGCTCGTCGAAAGGCTGAGCTCGAGCGCGATCTGCTTGTAGACCTTGCCCTCGGCGAGGCGCTTCAGCACCTCGATCTCGCGGTTCGAGAGCGGGCAGGGCTCGATCTGGCGCGGCGCACCGCCGCCGGAGTTCGGCAGCTCGTACATCACGCCCCGCAGGCCGTCGGCGTCGAGACCGATCAGCTTGCCGACCTTCACCATCTCGTTCGGATCGATCGAATGGCCCTGGCCGTAGTGCGCGAGCATGTCGGCGAGGCGGACGATGATCGCCTCCTCGCCACCGTCGTCAGAGTGGTGACGCTCGATCGCGGTGGCCAGCCGGTTCGGCAGGCCCCAGCGGCGGGCGAGCACTCCGCCGACCACGCCGTGGTCCACGCCGAGCTCACGCCGCTCGCGCATGACGCGCTCCTCGGGCGTGCGAGCGTCGCCGTGGACCTGGCCGGGGTAGCCCGGGTAGGCGTGCACGAGCACGAGCTTGCCGATGTCGTGAAGGAGGGCGGAGACGAGAAGCTCGTCGCGGTGGTCGAAGCCGATCTCGCGGGCGATCCGCTCGGCGGCGCGCTGAGTGGCGACCGCGTGAAGGCGGAAGCGCTCGGGCATCAGGTCCCAAACCGGGCTGCGCTCGAAGAAGTCGAAGGTGGCGGTACGCGAGGCGAGCGCCTCGACGCCGCCCGGGGTGAGGACCTCAACCGCCTTGGGGATCGCGGCGATCTTGCCGCGCTTGGGCGACCGGGCGCGGTTCGCGATCCGGAGCACCGCGATGACGAGCGCGACGTCGGACTCGACGACCTCGACCACGTCGCCCACCGAGGCGTTCTCCTCGCGGACGGTGTGGAGCAGGCGCTTGCGCGACTCGGCGAGGGCGGGGAACGCCTCGAGCGCCTCGAACGCGGCGGTGAGCCGGCGGCCGTGGCCCTCGTTGTGGCGACGCGAGGCAGGGGCGTTGACGCGAGTCGTGCGGGCAGTAGCAGTTGCGGGAGCCATCGACCGCCCTATCGGCACAACTGGACGAATGGTTGAGCCGAAATTCAGATTCGGCTCTACAGAGCGGGTTTTAGCTGGAATCCCGTGCGAGATTCAGTGCAGCGTCAACGCGCGCGAGCGTCTCGTCCCGTCCCAGGACGGCGACCGACTCGAAGATCCCGGGTGACACGGTCGTGCCGGCGATCGCCACCCGGACGGGCTGGAAGACCTCCTTCGGCTTGACGCCCAGCTCCTCGACGACGCTCCGCAGCGCCGCCTCCACCCCCGCCGTGTCGAACGGGTCGGCCGCCGCGAGCGCGTCGCGCGCGCGCTGGAGGCGCTCCACGGCACCGTTCTTCATCACCTTCTCCCACGCCGCCGGGTCGATCACCCGGCGCTCGAAGAGGAAACCGGCGAACGGCCAGAAGTCATCGAGCGTGCGGAGCTTCTCCTGCGAGATCTCGGCCGCCGCGCGCAAATCGTCGCGCCCGTAGCGCTCCTCGAGCATCCGCACCAGCTCGTCGATCTCGAGCCCGCGCAGGTAGTTCGCGTTCATCCAGGCGAGCTTCTGCTCGTCGAAGACCGCGGGGTTCTTCGACACGCGCTCCAGGCCGAACCGCTCGACCAGCTCGTCGGTCGTGAAGAAGGTGGTGCTCTCGTCGTACCCCCAGCCGAGTAGCGCCAGGTAGTTCCGCACCGCGCTCGGCAGAAAGCCCGCACCGCGGAGCTCCTGGACCGAGGCGGCGCCGTGACGCTTCGACAGCTTCTTGCCATCCGGCCCGTGGAGCAGCGGCAGGTGCGCGTACACCGGCGGTTCGGTGTCGAGCGCCTGGAGAATCAGGATCTGGCGCGGCGTGTTCGACAGGTGGTCCTCGCCGCGGACCACGTGCGTGATGCCCATGTCGCGGTCGTCCACGGCGACCGCCAGGTTGTACAGCGCACTGCCGTCCGAGCGGGCGATCACGAAGTCGTCGATCGCCGCCAGCGGGAACGTGACGTCGCCGCGGATGACGTCCTTGACGACCACCTCGCCCTCGTCGGGCACCTTGATCCGGACCGCACCGTCGTCCTCGTACCCGTGACCGCTCTCGAGGATCGAGTCGATCGCCGCGCGATGCTCGGCCGCCCGCTCGAACTGCGAATGCGGCCCCTCGTCCCAGTCGAGCCCGAGCCAGGTCAGTGCATCCAGGATCTGCTCGACGTTCTCGGGCGTCGAGCGCTCGCGGTCGGTGTCCTCGATCCGCAGGACGAAGGCCCCGCCCGACCCGCGGGCGAGCAGCCAGTTGTAGAGCGCCGTGCGGGCGCCCCCGATGTGGAGGGCACCAGTCGGCGATGGGGCGAAGCGGACGCGCATCAGTCGGCGATGTTACGTTGGGCACATGGCCCGTCCGGTCTCGGTCGCGATCGTCGGCGCCGGCTTCGGCGGCGTCGCGGCCGCAGTCAAGCTCAAGCAGCAGGGGCAGCACGACATCGTGATTCTCGAGCGCGGCGAGCGCATCGGCGGCGTCTGGCGGGCGAACGTGTACCCCGGCATCGCCTGTGACGTCCCGTCGCACCTGTACTCGCTCTCGTTCGCGCCGAATCCGGACTGGAGCAAACGCTTCTCACCCGGCAGCGAGATCCGCGCCTACCTGGAGGGCGTGGCGGACCGCTTCGGCATCACCCCACTCATCCGGTTCAACTCCGATGTCGAGCGCGCGACCTTCGACGAGGGCACCGGCCGGTGGCGGCTCGCGGTCGCGAACGGCGAGGACGTCGAGGCCGAGGTGCTGATTACCGCCTGCGGGCAGCTCACGCGCGCGGCGATCCCCGCCGTCGCCGGGCTCGACCGCTTCAAGGGCCCCATGTTCCACTCCGCGCACTGGGACGAGACCTTCGAGCCCGCCGGCAAGCGCGTCGCCGTGATCGGGACCGGCGCCAGCGCGATCCAGTTCGTGCCGGAGGTCGCACAGCAGGTCGAGCACATGACGATCTTCCAGCGCTCGGCGCCGTGGGTGCTCGGCAAGACCGACCGCGAGTACCCCGAGCGGGTGAAGCGCCTGCACCGCCGCTTTCCGATCCTGCCGCGGATGTGGCGCAAGGGATGGTGGTTGTGGTTCGAGTCGCTCGTGCCGGTGTTCACACGGCCCGAGTCGCCCGCCGGGCGGTTCAACCGAGCGCTCTACAAGGTGCTCTCCCAGACGAACCGCTTCGTCCAGCTGCGCGGCGACCGACGGCTGTGGAAGGCGACGGCGCCCGACTCGCCGGTCGGCTGCAAGCGCATCCTGATCACCGCGGACTGGTACCCCACGCTGCGGCGCGACGACGTCGACCTCGTGACGACCGGCATCGCCGAGGTCACGGAGGACGGCGTCGTGGGCGCCGACGGGCGCACGCACCCGGTCGACGCGATCGTGTTCGGCACGGGCTTTCACACCACCGAGTTCCTCGCGCCCATGGAGGTGCGTGGCCGCGACGGGATCAGCCTGGCCGACGACGCCTGGGCGCGCGGCGGCGAGGCATACCTCGGGGTCACCGTGCCCGGCTTCCCGAACATGTTCCTGCTCTACGGCCCGAACACGAACCACGGCACGGGGTCTGCGGTCGAGATGCTCGAGATGGAGGCGCGCTACGCCGTCGAGGCGATCGGGGCGATCACCCGCGGGCAGGCGGAGCGCCTGGAGGTCAAGCAGGAGGCACACGACGCCTTCGTCCGCGAGATGGACGAGCGGCTCGCCGGCAGCGTCTGGGTGGGCTGCTCGAACTGGTACGTCAACGAAGACGGGCGCGTCACGAACAACTGGCCCGGCTCACAGACGGAGTACAGGCGCCGCACGCGGACGGTGGCGCTTGCCGACTACTTGACGACGGGGTCCGGCACGCCGCCGGCGGGGACGGCGGCCACGGGGTCGCCGGCCGAGTCGGCCGCCTCGTAGCCGGCGCACTGCGCGGGCAGCGCGCCCTCGAACCCGGTCTCGAGCGCGAGCGCGATGTCCGCGCACATCACGTGGTCGCCGATCGTCGGCGAAACGTTGAAGATGATGTTGTCGTTCACCGGCACCTCGGCCGCGATCACGGGCACGTAGTGGACGGGCGCGATCAGGTAGCCGAGCTGGTCGTTCGCGAGCCCGAGCTGGATGACCTCCTGCTCGTCAGCGATCGCGTCGCGCACGCCGTTACCGATCGCCGGGAAGCCCTCGCCGGGCGTGCCCGCGAACAACACGCCGCCCACGCGGACGGCCGAGGCGACGGTGCGGATCGTGGTGCCCACGACCCACGGGTTCTGGCGCGAGCGCAGGAGGCGCGCGCCGTTGTGGCTGCCGACCGTGAACAGGGCGACGACCGCGGGGCCCGTGATCGGCTCGCGGATGAAGCGCTTTGCCGCCGCCAGCGGCCCCTTCACGGGCGTCGCGGCGCCGAGCGCGCTCTCCACGTGCGCCATGTAGTTCGTCACGATCGCCGTCTTGCGCGGGAGGCCGTCGGCGTAGCCGGGGTTCGCCGGGTTCGTGAACGAACAGGCCGGCCGGCACGGCTGTGTGCCGCCCAGCGCGCCGACCATCGCGAGGCCGACGCCGCCGTACCGCGCGGCCATCGCATCTGAGACGAACTGCGGCCAGTCGCCGTGCAGGCCGTTCCCGCCGCCGGCGGTCGCGTGCGCCGCGTACGCCATGAAGGTGGCGATGACCGACCCGTCCTTCTCGTCGGTCGCCTGGACGACGCGCACCATGCCGTCCTTGCCCGGGGTCGCGCACACCTCGGGCCCGGGGTAGGCCGGTTCCTTATCCTGGTTGAGCGCCTCGCTGCAGGATTGGTTGTAGATCAGGTCGGAGGCGTCCGAGTGCCCGGCGACGACGTCGGCGTCGCGACGGGTCTCCCAGGCCGCGACGATCGCCGCGACCGTCTGGTCATGGATGTGCTTCAGGTAGTCCTCGCTCACCCCACCCCAGGCGCCGATCGTGTCGGGCGCGGAGTGCGAGTGGTCGGAGGCGATCAGCACGTGATCGGCCGGCAGGCGCCCGCGGGTCGCGCGCTCGACCGACTGCGCGATGTCGTGGAGCCCGTACGGGCCGTCCTCGTACGCCGCGAACATCCCCTGCGTCTCGATGTCGGCGATCGCGACCGCCTCGCGCTTACGCGAGAAGACGACCGCACGCGTCCCGATCCGCTCGTCGGCGGCCGCGCCCTGGCCCCCGCGGCCGATGATCGCGTCGGGCACGAGAGCGCCGGTTCCCAGCCCGAAGCCGCCGAGGTTCACGATGCCCTCGGGCGTGATGTCGCGCGTCGCCGCGCCGACGTCGTATGCCTGGGCCGCCGCCGGCGCACCCAGCGCAAGCGCCGCGACCGCCGCAGCGACCAGCCTCCCCCGCTTCCCTGCCACGGGGACTCAAACGTTCCGGGCGGCGCGTTTCTTGCTCGCTAGGGTGCGCCGCCGTGCTGATCGGTGCTCACGTCTCGACCGCCGGCGGGCTCGTCAACGCGCACGAGCGCGGCGTCGAGCGGGGCTGCGAGGCGATCCAGGTCTTCAACCAGTCGCCGCGGATGTGGCGGCCGACACGGTGGAAGGACGACGACATCGCCACCTTTCACGAGCTGATGGCAGACGGGCCGATCCGGTCGGTCGTGATCCACGCGGTCTACCTCATCAACTGCGCGTCGCCCGACAAGGAGATCCGCAAGAAGTCGATCGCCTCGCTCACGCACGCGCTCCAGATGGGCGACGCGATCGGCGCGGACGGCGTCGTGCTGCACCCGGGCTCCACGCTCGGGGAGCCGAACGCGGAGGCGATCGCGCGCGCGGGCGCGGCGTTCAAGCAGGGGCTCGCCGAGAGCGACTCCTGCCCACTGCTCCTCGAGGACACGGCCGGCAGCGGGAACACGCTCGGGCGCGACTTCGGCGAGCTGGCGGCGCTGATCGATGCGACCGGCGGCCACGAGCGCGTCGGGCTGTGTCTCGACTCCTGCCACATGCTCGCGTCGGGCTTCGACATCGCCGACGCCGACAAGCTCGCTGCGGTGATCGACGAGTGCGTCGAGCAGATCGGGATCGACCGCGTGCGGTGTCTGCACGTGAACGACTCGAAGACCCCGCTCGGGTCGAACGTGGACCGCCACGCGGTCCCCGGCGAGGGTCAGCTGGGCGACAAGGGATGCGCGGCCTTCCTCTCCGAGCCGCACTTCGACGGGCTGCCGGCGATGTTCGAGGGGCCGGGCACGACGGGGGGCGCGCCGGATGCCGTGGACGTGGAGAAACTCAAGGCGCTGCGCAAGAAGGGCCTGGCCGCGCGGAAGCGGCGCAAGAAGCGCTAGAAGTCGCGCAGGTCGAAGGCGGCGTCGCCCTCGAGGTCGTCCACCGGAGGCTCGTAGAACCCCGGGTTGACGCAATCGAACGCGGGGCTGTGCCCGTCGTATGCGCGCTCGACGGTCGTGCGGCAGCGCGACAGCGGGCGGCCGGTCATCTTCACGCCGCCGAACCCGAGCCGCGTGCGCTCCGCCTCGCCGAACAGGCCGAAGTCGATCTCGACCCGGAACACCTTGTGCATGCAGCCCATGTACCGGCGGCCCGACGTTTCGTCGTCGTAGAGGTAGAGGAACTCGCACCCCGTCTCGAGGCAGTGCGACACCTGGACCATGCGGTCGCAGAACGCGCAGCACTCGCGGCACTCGTGCCTTGCTACAGGCCGTGCGGCGGGCGCGTGATCCATCGCGCGAGTTTAGCCCCAGCCCGGCGGTGGCGCACCCGCCCTAGGCGGCCAGAGAGAGGACGCCCGCGAGCTGTGCCAGCTCGTGCCGGCAGCCGGGCGAGACCCGGAACTCCTCGCCGAGGACGAGCGTGCGCTCGCCCACCTTGAGCCACAGCTCGTAGTCCCCGCGCGCGCCGCAGACGACGTGCTTGAGGTCGTCGAGGAACGCGGCGTCGGCGGCGGCATCGACCTGCAGGACGATCCGGCGCCTGAGCGGCGCGACCTCGGCCTGCTTGCGCGCCTCCTCGACCTCGTCGTCGCTCGGCTCGAAGACCTCGACCTCCTGGGCGATCAGCTTCGTCGCACCGCGCTCGGGATGGTCGACTCGCCCGCGGACCAGCAGCACCTTGCCCGTGTCGATCTTGTCGGCGTTCGACGCGTAGGCCGAGTTGAACACGAGGATCTCGACCTGGCCCTCGAGGTCGTCGAGCGTCGCGAACATCATCGGGTCGCCCTTCTTCGTGCGGATCCGCTTGCACTCGGCGATCATCCCGCCGACGGTCACCCACTCGCCGTCGCTCTTGCCGGCCAGCTCCTTCAGGCCGCACTCGACCTTCGCCCGCAGCGCCGGCCGCACCTCCTTGAGCGGATGGCTCGAGAGGAACAGGCCGAGGGTCTCCTTCTCCCACTCGTTCAGCTGCTTGCGGTCGTCGGGGATCGACGGCACCGGCGGGTGCTGCTTGCCGAACGGCGCGGCGGCGCCGCCAGGAGCGGGCTCCGGATCGTCCAGCCCGTCGAAGATCGAGCCCTGGCCGAGCTGCGCGTCCTGCTGGGCCTTGACGCCCGCGCCCTGCGCCTGCGGCATCACCTCGAGCATTCCCGTGCGCGTGGCGCCGAACGAGTCGAACGCGCCCGACTTGGCGAGGCACTCGACGGTCTTCTTATTGACCGCGCGGCAGTCGACGCGCTCGCAGAAGTCCCAGATGGAGGTAAACGGGCCGCCCGCCTCGCGCGCGGCGATGATCGCGTCCACGGCCGCGCCGCCGACGCCCTTGACGGCCTCGAGCCCGAAGCGGATGTTGCCGCCGATCACGACGAAGTCGTGGCCCGACTCGTTCACGTCCGGCGGCAGGACCTCGATGCCCATCTCCTCGCACCGCGAGACGAAGAACGGGACCTTGTCCTTCGTCGACATGACCGACGAGATCAGCGCCGCCATGTACTCGGCCGGGTAGTTCGCCTTGAGCCAGGCGGTCCGGTAGGAGATCAGCGCGTAGCACGCGGCGTGCGAGCGGTTGAAGGAGTAGTCGGCGGCCGCCTCGTTGACGGCCCACAGCTCGTCGGTGACGCGGTCGGGAGTACCGGTCGAGCGCGCGCCCTCGAAGAAGCGGTCGCGCATGCCGGCCATCTTCTTGCGGTCCTTCTTGCCGATCGCCTTGCGCAGGTCGTCGGCCTCGGGGCCCGAGAAGCCGGCGATCAGCTTCGCGATCTGCATCGACTGCTCCTGGTAGAGGATCACCGAGTAGGTCGAGTCGGTGATCTCGCGCAGGCGCTCGTCGATGTAGGTGACGCCGTCGGGCTGGCGCTTGTTGCGCGCGTAGGTGTCGATGTGGCGCATGGCGCCCGGGCGGTAGAGCGCGACCAGTGCGACGAGGTCCTCGAACTCGGTCGGCTTGACCTTGCGCAGGGCGTCGCGCATGCCGTCTGACTCGAACTGGAAGACGCCGACGGAGTGGCCGGAGGAGAGCATCGCGTAGGTCTTCGCGTCGTCGAGCGGCAGCGCGGCCATGTCCGGGCGCTCGCCGGTCGACTGCTCGATGATGTCGAGCGCCGCCTCGATCACGTCGAGATTGCGCAGCCCGAGGAAGTCCATCTTGAGCAGGCCGAGTTCCTCGATCGGGCCCATCGAGTACTGGGTGACCGTGCGCAGCAGCTTGTTGCCGTTCTCGTCGCTCTTGCCCGTGTCCTCGGCGAGCTGGAGCGGGACGATGTTCGTGAGCGGCTCCGGGGCGATCACGACGGCGGCGGCGTGGATCGAGGAGTTCCGGACGATCCCCTCGAGCCCCTGCGCGACCTCGACGATCTGCTTGGCCTGCGGGTCCTCGGCGACCGCCTTCGCGAGCTCCTCGCCCGGCTTCAGGCAGTCCTCGAACGAGGGCGGCCGGCCCATGATCGGGTCCGGGATCAGCTTGGCCAGCCGGTCGCCCGTGCCGTAGTCGAAGTCGAGCACGCGCGCCGCGTCGCGGGTGGCCGCGCGCGGGAACATCCGGCCGAAGGTGACGATCTGCGCGACGCAGTCGCGGCCGTACTTGTCGGCGACGTAGCGCATGACCTTGTCGCGCCCCTTCACCGAGAAGTCGATGTCGATGTCCGGCATCGACACGCGCTCGGCGTTCAGGAAGCGCTCGAAGAGCAGGTCGTACTCGAGCGGATCAAGCTCGGTGATGTTGAGCGCGTAGGAGACGAGCGAGCCGGCGGCCGACCCGCGGCCGGGCCCGACCGAGATACCCGAGTCCTTCGCGAACTTGACGAAGTCCCAGACGATCAGGAAGTAGGCCGAGAACCCCATCCGCGCGATGACGCCGAGCTCCATGTCGAGTCGCTCGAGCGCCTCCGCCGGAATCGGGTCGCCGTAGCGGGCGCGCAGGCCCTCGAGCGCGAGCTCGCGCAGGTAGGCGTCCTCGTCCTGGCCGTCCGGGGTCGGGTAGCGCGGGATCAGCCGCCGCCCCAGCTCGATCTCGACGTTGCAGCGCTCGGCGATCTCGAGCGTGTTCGGGATCGCCTCCGGCCACTCCGCGAAGGCGGCGGTCATCTCGCCCGTGTCCTTGAGGAAGAACTCGTTGGTGTCGAAGGTCAGCTTCGGCTGCGAGAGCGTGGACTTCGTCTGCACGCAGAGGAGCGCCTGGTGGTGGTCGTAGTCCTCGCGGCGGAGGTAGTGGACGTCGGCGGTGCCGACGAGGCGCCCGCCCATCTCGCGGGCGATGTTCACGATGCCCTCGTTCGCCTTGTCCTGCTCGGTCAGCCCGTTCTTCTGGACCTCGAAGTAGACGTTGTCGGAGCCGTAGATCTGGACGAGGGCGTCGGCGTGCTTGCGGGCCTCGGCGGGGTTGTCCTCGACGATCCGCTTGCAGAAGCGCGACTGGAGGCAGCCGGTGAGCGCGAGGACGCCCTCGGAGTGGCGCTGGAGGAGGTCGAGGTCGACGTTCGCCTTGCCGCGCTTGTAGCCCTCGAGGAAGCCGTCGCTGGTCAGCTTGACGAGGTTGCGAAAGCCGGTGTCGTTCTGCGCCAGGAGCGTGAGGTGATTGCGCTCGTAGCGGACCTCCTCGCTCTTGAGGTTGTCGACGAGGTAGGCCTCGAAGCCGAGAATCGGCTTGATCCCGTGCTTCTTGCAGGCCTTGTAGAGCTCGACGGCGCCGTTCATGACGCCGTGATCGGTGAGGCCGAGAGCCGGCTGGCCGAAGGCCGCTGCGCGCTCGGCGAGAGCATCGATCTTGCAAGCGCCATCGAGCAGCGAGTACTCGCTGTGGACGTGCAGATGTGCGCAGGCGCCGGAGGCCATCGGGGGACTCGATCGTAGGTATCGATCCGGATGCTCCGCTCCGGCTATCGCGGCTCATCTCGCTACTTGCGTATTTCGTCCGGTTTCGGGCGCGCGCGCGCCCAACCGCCTAATTTCTGCTTCCTGGCGCCGAGCGGTTTTTCAGGGGTCCCCTGGCCTAGGCGGCCAGGAGTGCGGGCGTGGCGCCATCATCGAGAGCAAGCGCGCGCGCGGCGAGCCGGCTGGGTGCCGGCCGCGGAGACAATCTCGCCAGCTACTGCGCGCGCCAGGTAGGGGGGGACACTGTTGCCGACCTGGCGCAGCCCGTGCCACTTGGTGTGATGCAGCTGAAACCAATCCGGCAGGCTGTGCAGCCGCGCCGCCTCGCGCACGCAGATCACACGCGGGCTGCGGTGATGAACCGGACGTGCGGAGGTATGGCGGCCCCGGTCCGAACCGGTCCCGGCGCGCAAGGTCGGCGCTTGCACCTCGGCTCGCAACCGGTCGAACTGCGCGATTGGATCGCGTCGGCCCGGCGCGAGCCGCTGGAAGCGGGCGCGCACCGCCGGCGTGTGCGCGGTCCGTGCGAGCCCGCTTAGCAGCGCTGGATCCCAGTGGCGCGGATCGGCGAGGTTCGTCGGGTCAACCTCAAAGCCGTTCAGGACCCGGACCCAAGCCGACTGGCGCGCGGATTGCGCGGCTAGCGCCGCCGGTGCCAGCGGCAGCTGATCGCAATCGAGCAGGCTCGGAAAGCGCGAGATCGGCGGCAGATCGTCGAGCGCCTCGCTCACGGTCACGCGCGGCACCGCCGGCGTAGGGACCGCCGGTAGCGGCTCGCCCTCACGGGCGCCGACGATGAACACGCGGTGGCGCTCCTGCGGAACGCGATAGTCGGCCGCGTCCAGCAGCATCGGCGGCGCGATCTCGTAGCCGCCATCCGCGAGCTGCTCGTAGAACCCTTCCAGCCCCCGGCGGTGCGCTGGTGCCAGTAGCCCGGGCACGTTCTCGAGCGCGAACCAGCGCGGAGCAAGCTCGACCACCAGGCGTGCGAACTGGCCGATCAGCCGGTTGCGCGGATCGCTGGGATCGCGGCGGCCAATCACCGAGAAGCCCTGGCAGCTGGGACCGCCGAAGACCAGGTCAAGTCCTGGAAAAGGCAGCGCGCCGTTGCGCCTGCGCCAACCAGCCGCCGCTACCGCCAGCGCCTCGGCGGCGGACAGCTTCGCAACGTCGGCCACCAACGACTCGCAGAGCGGGAAGTTGTGCGCGTGCGCGGCCAGCGGGATCGGGTCGTTGTCGACCGCGGCCAGCACGTCGAAGCCAGCCTGCTCGAAGCCGAGCGCCATGCCGCCGCAGCCAGCAAAGAGGTCGAGCGCGGTCGAGCGCCCGAGCGCGCCGGTAGTCTCGGTGCCGCTCATCGCAAGCGGCCAATCCTAGGTGGCGCGCCGGACCGCGCGGGTTGCGCTCGCGGCGTACGGGGTGCAAGGTAGACCCTCATGGCGGTGCGGATCCAATACATGGGGGCGAAGCGACGCATCGCGGACCGCGTGGCCGAGCTGATCGGCGGTATCGAGGCTGGGAGCACCGTGCTGGACCTCTTCTGCGGCACCTGTTCGGTGGCTGGCGCGCTGGCCGATCAGCGGCGCCCGATTTGGGTTAACGACGTGCAGCGCTACGCGACCGAGGCGGCCACCTGTCTGTTGACCAGTGCGCAGGGCCCGCCCGCATGGGCGGCGCTCGAGCACGTGCTCGCTGGCGAGCGCGACCGCAACCGCACCGCGCTGGTGCGCCGCTTCGAGTGCGAACTGGCACGCGAAGCAGCGGTGCTGGCGACGCCGACCGTGGCCGAATATCAGACCGCCTATCGCGAGTGGCGCCACGTTGCCAACGATGCGGCGCGCGCGCGAGAAGCGCGACGGCTGGCGCGCGCCCGGGCGACCAGGCCCTACCGGCTGGCCACCCTGACCTTCGCCTGGGGCTACCTGGGCCTGGCGCAGGCGATCGAGGTGGACAGCCTACGGTGCTCGATCGACTCTGCCGAGCAGACGGGCGAACTGGACGCGGAGGCCGCGCGCTGGGCGCGGCTGGCGCTTCTGCAGGCGGCCGCGCGGCTCGCTACGGGCCCCGGGCATCTCGCCCAGTACCTGCGCGCCACCAACGAGTCGAGTTTGGCGCGCGTGGTAGCGCAGCGGCGGCGCAGCCTCGGCGCGCAGTTCGAGATCGAGCTGGCCGAGCTTGAGCCCTGCGGCGATGCGGATTGGCGCGTGAATAACAGAGTGCTCTCGCGCGACGCACTTCAGATCTGGCCGGAGCTGCGCGAGTTGGGGTTGGCCGGTGCGGTGGTGTACGCGGACCCGCCCTACAGCAAGAACCAGTACTCACGCTTCTACCACGTGCTGGAGACCCTGGTCCGCTACGACTACCCGGCGGTCTCAGGCCGCGGGCGCTATCGCCCGGACCGCTTCATCACCGGTTTCTGTCGGCGACGCGAGGTCGAGGCCAGCTTCCACGCGCTCTGCCGCGGGGTCGCCTCGCTCGGCTCGACGCTAGTGCTCAGCTACCCCGCCGACGGGCTGCTGCGCGACGTGACCGGTACCGGGCCGGAGCGGATCCTGCGCAATCACTTCGGCGCGGTCGAGCGCGCGCTCTCGATCGACATTGAGCACTCGACGCTCGGCGCCGGCCACGGCCAACGCGACCACGCCACCCGCGAGCTGCTCCTGGTCGCCCGCTGACTTCTTGGCGCAATGTTCGGTCGATGAGCGGCAGGCTCGGCTGATGACGCCGCGCGGGAGCGCCAAGGAATGCGAGGCGGCTCGCTTCCTGCGGGCGCGGGTAGTGGTAGCACCGGCGGGCCTGTCTGAGCACATCGTGCGGGAGGCTGAACCTTGGTCGGACAACTGGACGGCCCTGGCAAGCGTGTGCACTCGCTGTTCGTGAACTTCGGCAGCACCCACGCGCAGTGTCGGCTGTGGGCCGGCGGGCCGGCGCCCACCCTGGAGGGCGAGACGCCGCTCCAGGCTCTCCCGCGGCCGCAGGCGCGTCAAGCGCGTCGCGCGTCGCCGGCACTCAGGCGCGTCTGCGCGAGGGGCTGGCCAGGTCTGCGGACAACCACTAACGCCCGGCCAACAGCCGCCCGATATCCTCGGATAGAGGCCTTTCGCTCCCGGCAGGCCGCCGAGCTGGTGCTGGCCACCGGCATCGCGTAAGGTCGACCCGACATGCCGACGCTCGCCCCGAAGAAACCCGCACGCCGCCGCCAGCGCACGCTGGAGCGTGCCGCGCGCAACAACGCGCGCGCTGCCGTGATCATGAGCGGGGTGCCGAAGCCGGTCGTCACGGCGATCGATCGGCGCGGCGCGGTGGATTGGCGCCGGCTGGCTGGCGAGCTGGACGGGCTTTACATGGCGGTCGGCGGGCGGCTCGGCGTACAGCTGTTCTGGGAGCGGCCGAGTCGCCACTTCGGTGGCGCGACCCCGCTGAGCGTGCTCAAGACACCGGTCGATCTCGGGCGAGTAGCCGATGCGGTGCGCGCCGAGCGCCACGCGATCGAGCGCGCCAAGGTCGTCGCGTAGCTGCTCACTCGTCCCACTGCTCGGCAGGGCGCCGAGTGAACGTGACGCCGCATACATTCCCGTCTGGGTGGTGTGGCACCGCGTCCTCACGCTCGAGAAATGAGGCGCGCCAGACCGCAACGTGCGGATGGTGCATCGCGGCGGCCAAGCAGGCGTTTGCAGTGAAGATCTTGGGCCCAAGCGGCAGCAGCAGCGGCGTCGCGCCACGCGCGCGCAGCGCATGGATCTGCCCGTCGAGCAGCGCGACGCACTCGGCGGGATCGGCGACCGGGTAGCGCAGCTGATCTGGCGGGTCCGGCCCTGCCAGCAGGCCTTTGTTCGCCTCCAGCACCTCGGGAAGAAAGCGCTCGTCGAAGCCTTCCGGCACGAGCGCCACCGCACGGTCGACCTCCAGGCTCTGCAGCGCTCCCGCGGCCTTGTAAGGCTCGTAGCCGAGGCCGACCAGCGCCACTGGATCCGCCAGCTCGCTGGCTGACTGCAGGCGCCCGATGAAGAAGGCGGATACGCAGGTGAGGCTGAGCGTGCCCGACGGCAGGTCGCCGGGCGGTCGGAACTGCGCCGGCGCGTAAAGGAGGTCGACCTCTAGATCGGCCTGGCGCGACAGCGTCGCCAGTGAGTGCACGACAGCGGCGATGCGCGGCCGCTCCATGCTGCTGATGTCCACCGCCACGCGACGACCGGGCTCCTGCGCGGCCTCGGTCAGGAGCCGGCGCACCAGCGGGGGGAAGGCCTCACCCCAGTCGTCGCTCACGTTATAGTGCGCCTCGTCGTACCAGCGCGCGTTGTCGTCGTAAGCGTGCTCACGATGGGTCTCGAAACCGACCGCCACGCCGACCCGCGGCCGCGGCAGCATACGGGCAATCGCCGAGGAGCGCGGCTCGTAACCGACGCTGGCGAGCACCGTGTGGTACTGAAGCTCGCCGAGATCGTCGAGCTTCCGCGCCGCCCACGGGCGCAGTGCGAGCCGCTGCTCGGGGCCGCTGACGAGGGCGGCGCTGCGCTCTGCGCTGGCCATCAGCCGCCGCCCTCAGGAAACGGCACTTGCCCAGAGGCGGAGTGGCGTCGCTTCAGAGCGGGTGCGCTGCGCTCCAGTGCCACGCGGAGCGAGCGCTCTCGACCCTTGCGCGGCAGTAGCCGGAATATCGGCGCCCACATATGTGCGAGGCGGACGGCCTCGGCGTCGGGATCGCTGCCCTCCGCATCCTCGTAGACGAGCGCGCCCAGGAAGACCAGCGAGTGCACGACGTCCTGCACCCACGGATCTTCCACATCGATCTTGAAAGCGCCGGGCTGGTTGGTGCGGAACGCCTCGCCATGCGTCTGCTCACGCAGGAAGATGCCGAGCCGGGTGATGAGCTGGAACGGGCTTATCCGGTCATCGCCCGGACCGGGAGCTGGCGTCTGAACCGAGTCGGTGTCGCTGACGCGATGCTCAATCGGTACTGCCTTCAGCGTGTTGTACAGCTCCTCAGCTGTGCTCTGAATCGCGCGCGCTTGCTGATCGCGCGGCACGATCTTCTGGCCCCCCTCCCACCGCTCCAGCAGCGCATGCGTCAGCGCCTTCAACCAACGCGGATTCCCCTCGCCCATCGCCCGGATGTTGTGAATGCCCGCGTAAAGCTCGGGGATGCGATGCGGACTGCCCGGCCCGCCGCCCTCCCGCAGATAGGCGAGCCGCAGCCTGATCAGTGGCATCGCTTTGCGCAGCTCGTTGTAGCCGGGCGTATCGGGGCCGCGCATTCCGCCCGCGCCAATCTTCTCCTCGAACCAGCGCTTGAAGTCCGTGTCAATCGCGGCCAGCGCCGCCGCGTCCTTGTCGTTCTCGCTTCCCGGCGCGTAGCTGTCCTCCTCGCGCGCCTCGAACCCGCCCTCGCGGAAGATCGCCTGCGGCGTCGGGCTCGCTTCCGAGCGATCGCCGAACGTGCGCGCCCGGTCGGCAATCTGGCGCTGGATTAGCGCGTCGGAGAAGTGGTCTGCCTGCTCGCGTCGGGGCCGACTCAGATGCACCGGCAGCCAGTCGTTGAGCGGCGTGCCGGCGAACGAGCGGCGCCCGGTGTACGGCGCGATCGACATTTTGAAGCTGAGCCGCGGGTTGCGTCCCTGGAAGGCGCCGCCGAGCTGGCGCTGGCTGCCGTCGGGCAGGAACTCAAACTCGTCGATCAGAATGACCCACGGGTGATCGCGCTGGCCCACGGCCTTGTTGAAAAGGTCGATGAACAGCGACGCGGCCGTGAAGAAGTCGATCTCCAGCAGCGGATCCTGTACCGCGGTCTTGATCTCCGTGGGAGTCAGCCCCGGCGTCGCGACGTGCTGCATCAGCGTGCCGAGCGCCGCCAGGTTGATCCCCATCTGATCCTCGAGCCCGGACATCGTCGCGATCGAAGCGGGCGCATGCCAGCTATCGGCGACCATCGCCGCCAGCTCCTCCTGCTGGGCCACGGACAGCTCGACGCGGTCATGCTCACGCTCGTCGCCGCTCTTGCCGATGCGCGCTAGGCCGGCGCGCGCCAGGGCCCCGAGCGCCATATAGGAGAAGGCGGCGACGCCGAACCGGGAGCGATGCTCGGCGGGGATCTCGATCTCGAGCTGATCGAGCTGACCGGCCCACATCTTGTCGGCCGCCACGAACGCACCGGTGAAGCGAACCTCGCGGTGTGCGCGCGGTGCCTGCTCATGATCCCAGACCTCGAGCGCCTCGGTCATCAGCATCTTGAGCAGCGTGGTCTTGCCGATTCCGCGCGGCCCGATCAACAGCTGCGGATCGGTGCTGGAGGCCAGCTCCCAATACTCGTCAGGCGGAACGAAGCCGGTCGCAACCTGCGCGGGGGTGGCGCGACGCGCGTTGAAGCGGCTGTAAGGGCCTTTGTCAGGATCGGTTGCGAGCAAAGCCAATCCTCTCGATTGTCGGCGCGTTTGCGATGCGTGGCTCCGGGGTGTGGCCCATGCGCTCCAACTCGAAGCGCAGCTGGCGAATGTCGGCCGGCGCTACATAGCCCCAGCGCCGGTTGTGAGCGAGCAGCTCATCCCATGTCACCGAGCGCTGACCGTTCGGCACAGCCTGGCGGGCTAGCGCCGCCAGTTCGCTCTTCTTACGGCGGAAGCCGAAGCCGCCGCGCGACGGCAGATCTGAGTCATCGGCGGCGGCGACCATGCCGACGCTGTACGTGAAGTCCCACGCGCGGAACCGTCCCGCGCCCGTGAGTTCGAGTCGCTCAAGCTCGTCGAGCTCGAACTCCAGGATGTAGAACTGATTGCGGGCGTGCTGACGGCCGTCGGTATGCAGGTTTATGGCGAGACTGCCGGCGCTGAAGCGCACGGGCGCGGAGGTCGATTCGCCGACGTAGCCCAGAGCGGCGACGTGACGATGGCCGTGGATCACGATCCACTCGCTCGGATCGGCCCGCCCCTCGAGCATCGCCAGCAGCGCTTCGCCGCCTTCCATCCGACTGGTGTCGTCGGGCGACATGTGTCGCCACTCGATCGGATGATGGTGGCACAGCAGGATGTTGATCGGGCACGGTTCTTCGTTCATCTGGTCGAGGACCTGCTCGATGTCAGCGCGTGTCTTGTCGCTGCACGAGCCGCGCGCGAACTCCCCCGCAACGCCGTGGCGAGCGCAGGAGTTGAGAAGGATGATCCGGACCGGCGCCTCCGTCAGCACCAAGAAATCCTCGCTGAAGAAGATCCTGGCGTCATCCGGATCGCCAGCCGGGAAGGGTGGGTCGAGTCCGCGCAACGCGGCGATCCAGGCCTCCGCGTCGGCGCCATCCGGCAAGTCTTCGCCACGGGTCACGTCATGGTTGCCGATCGTCGCGATCACGCGCCGAGCGCCGAGCGTGCCAGCGATCTCCTTCAGCTCGTTCCAGGCGTACTCGAGCCCGTCCCCATTGATCTTGTTGGCCAGGTCGCCCGGACACAGCAGCAGGTCGGCCTCCAGCGCCTCATCCCCAACCAACTGGCGCAGCGCCGCGAGCGGGTTGCGCCGCGCATCGTCGCGCGTCTCGCACTTGGCGTAGGTGTCACCCTTGTCGGCGAGCGCGCCACTCGCATGAATGTCGCTCACCACCGCGATGCGCACGGTGCGCACGGCGGCCGGCGCCTGGCCCGGCGGCGAATCTCCGGCCACCGTCAGCAATACTGGCCGGTCCAGATACCTGTGGTGAGCGTCTTCGCGGTCAAGAGTCAGATGGTAGACCCGACCTCGCTCGCTATCGCTGCGAGCGAAAAGCGAAAGCGTCACAGCTACGGATAAATCGTCCGCAACCTCGAAGCGTCAGCAACCCGCTCGATCGCAACAGCCTGCGCCGCGATCCGCCAGTCCGTCCCGAGCCGCTCGCGCGCCTCGCTGACCCGCGCGAACGCGTCGTCCAGCTGGATCCGCAGCCGCGCCGCCACCTCGGCGCCCTGCCAGGCCAGCTTCTGCTGGTCCTGCACCCACTCGAAGTACGAGACGGTCACGCCGCCGGCGTTCGCCAGCACGTCCGGGATCACCTCGATCCCGCGCCGCGCCAGGATCTCGTCCGCCTCCGGCGTCGTCGGGCCGTTCGCGCCCTCGACGATCCAGCGCGCGTCGACCCGCTCCGCGTTCTCCTCCGTGATCTGCTGCTCGACCGCGGCCGGGATCAGAATGTCGCACGGCTGCTCCAGGATCTCGCGCCGGTTCACGTGCTCGGCGTACGGGAAGTCGCGCACGAAGCGGTTCGCCTCGACCCACTCCTCCAGCGCACCGACGTCGAGCCCGTTCGGGTTCACGACCCCGCCCGTCACGTCGGAGGCGCCGACGATCGTCACGCCGCGCTGCGCCAGCTCGCGCACCACGGTCGCGCCCACGTTGCCGTACCCCTGGACGACCACCCGCTGCGACGAGAGGTCCTCGCCGACCTGCTCCATCAGCTCCTCGATGCAGTAGACGACCCCGAGCCCGGTCGCGATGTCGCGCCCCTCGGTCCCGCCCAGCACCAGCGGCTTCCCGGTCACGATCTCCGGCACGGGATGACCGACCTGCTGCGAGTAGGTGTCCATGAACCACGCCATCTCGCGCTCGCCCGTCGCGATGTCGGGCGCCGGGATGTCGCGGTCCGGCCCGATGATCGGGAAGATCTCCGACGCGTAACGCCGCGTCACGCGCTCGATCTCCTGAACCGACAGCCGGTTCGGGTCGCAGCGCACCCCGCCCTTCGCGCCGCCGAAGGGCAGCCCGACGATCGCGCACTTGAAGGTCATCCACATCGCGAGCGCCGCGCACTCGCCCAGCGACACCCCCGGCCCGTACCGGAAGCCGCCCTTCATCGGCCCCATCGTCAGCGTGTGCTGCACGCGGTAGCCGGTGAACGACGTCACGTCGCCGTCGTCGAGGCGCACGGGGAAGTTCACGACGAGGGCGCGCCGCGGCTCGAGCAGGCGCGCGCGGATCTCATCCTCGAGCCCCAGCACATCGGCTGCGCGGCCGAACTGGTCGACCGCGACCCGGTACAGCTCGGAATGCCACTCAGACCCCGGCTCGAGCGTGCGCTCAGCCTCGAGTACCGAGTCCCAGCCTCCCGTGCCGCGCCGCTCGGTGGCAGCCTTGCCGTTGGACCCCACGAGTGGCATGTTCCCCCAAGCGCGCTCGCCCATGCGCGATGAATGAGGTTTCGCAGCGGCTTTCGCGCTCAGATCCGCGCATACAGCCGCTCATAGACCGCTCGGCACGCCTCCGCGACCCGCGCGTGACGATCCGGCAGTGTCACCTCGCGCGGCCGCCACGGCTCGAAACCCGTCGAGGCCCACACCGCCTCGTACCAGTGCGGCGCCCACACTCCGTCCGATTCGCGCGGGCCCGCCGGCCACGACAGCATCCGCTCCGTGAACGGGATGCCGAGCCACTCGCACAGCTCGCGCAGGTGCTTCTCCGGCGCGCGCAGGAACTCGCCCGCGTCGATGACCGGCACCTCGATGCCGTGCTCCTCCCACAGGTCGAGCAGCCACCCCTGCTGCGGCAGCCCGATGTCCTCCGGCTCACAGGTCTCCCGCGCGCGCACGTACGAGGCGACCACCTCCGCCGGGTCGCGGATCAGCAGGACGTTGCGGAACCCGAGCGTCCAGCTCAGGTCCATGTCGCGCGCGACGTGATGCGACATGTGCTTCGCGTAGTGCACTCGGCAACCCGAGGGCGGCGGCGCCGACAGCGGCGCCACCGCCTCGTCCAGATCGTTCGGCTGCGAGGCGATCACCTCATCGCGCATCGGGTGGTCGACACCGGTGCGGACGAGGTAGGCGGCATACAGCGGCTCGTCCACCACGACCGTGTCACCGCGGTTCTCGAACGCCCGCATCATCGCCGTCGAGATGTTGCGCGGGCCCGACCACATGGCCACCCGCACGACCTCGCTCACGGCGCGGTGCGCGCGGCGACGTCTGAGTCCAGCAGCTCGCCGTACAGCCGCTGCAGGCGCTCGACGACGGGCCCGCGCGTCCCGGCGCCGATCGTGCGGCCGTCCACCGCCGTCACGGGCACCACGCCGGCGAACGTGCCGGTGACGAACGCCTCGCGCGCGGAGTACACGTCGGTCAGGCTGAAGGTCGTCTCGCGCGCCGCGATCCCGTTGTCGCGGCACAGCTCGAGCACGTTCTCGCGCGTGATCCCGGCCAGCGTGTAGCGCCCGTCCGAGGTGAGCACCTCGGACGACTCCTCCGACCCAACCACGATGAAGAAGTGCGTCGAGTTGCACGTGGCCACGAACCCGTGCGGGTCGAGCATCAGCGCCTCGTCGGCGCCGGCCGTGTAGGCCTGGATGCAGGCCGTGATGTCGTTCAGCTTCGAGTGCGCGTTCAGCTTCGGGTCGAGCGTGTCCGGCGCCGCCCGGCGCACGTGCGTCGTGAACAGCGTGATGCCGTCCGTGACCGTCTTCGGCAGCGGCTCCTTGTGCTCGGCGATGATCACCACCGTCGCGGGGCCGACCGTCACACGCGGGTCCTGGTAGGGCGTCCGCTTGACGCCGCGCGTGACCATCAGGCGCACGTGGACGCCGTCGGTCATGTCGTTCGCCCGCAGCGTCGCGTAAATGGCCGACGCCAGCTCCTCGCGGCTCAGGCCGACCTCGAGCATGATCGCCTTCGCGCCCTGCTCCAGCCGGTCCAGATGGCGCTCCAGGAATGCCGGGTGCCCCGACCGGACGCGCAGCCCCTCCCACACCCCGTCGCCCAGGACGAAGCCCGAGTCGAAGACGGAAACGACCGCCCGCTCGCGTGGCACGAGCTCGCCGTTGACCCAGATCAGTATCGACTCGTTGCGCGGGTCGTCCTCGAAGTCGTGCGTTCCATGGGCCACGTCACGAACCCTAGGCGCAGGCGGTTTAGGCTTGGCACCGATGGGTGTCTACGTCGACCACGTCCTGCCCCGCGTCATCAACGTCGCCTGTGGGATGAAGTCGAACAATCCGCAGCGCGAGCGCGCGTGCGCGGGGCTTGACGGCGAGGTCGTCGAGATCGGTTTCGGCTCCGGGCTCAACATCCCCTTCTATCCGCCGGCCGTGAAGCGGGTAGCGGCCGTCGAGCCGGCGGACATCGGCTGGAAGCTCGCCCAGAAGCGACTGCGCGACGCGCCTGTGCCGGTCGAGCGGTCGGGCCTCGACGGACAGTCGCTGCCGTTTGAGGACAACACCTTCGACTCGGCACTCTCCACCTGGACGATGTGCACGATCCCGGACATCGACGCGGCGCTCGCTGAGGTGCGGCGGGTGCTCAAGCCGGGCGGGACGCTCCACTTCGTCGAGCACGGGCTCGCCCCCGACGAAAACGTTCAGCGCTGGCAGCACCGGCTCGAGCCGATGCAGAAGCGGATCTTCGGCGGCTGCCACCTGACCCGGCCAACCGTCCCGATGCTCGAGAAGGCCGGCTTCAGGATCGAGGAGGTCGACGTGTTCTACGAAGACCACGCGCCGAAGTTCCTCACCGCGCTATCGCTCGGCGTCGCCGCCTCTCCCTAGCCCCTGCTCGACTCGGCGTGGTGCTGCAGGCCGTCATCGGGAACCGGCTCCCACGGCGCGGCGTAGGCCACGAAGCTACGGACGCTCGGCCGCACGCCCGGGTCGCCGTCGAACGCGCCCAGCCGGACGGCCATCTGCGCGTGGTCGTCGGGGTTGCGGCTGAAGAGGTGCGCCCCGCATTCGCTGCAGAAGCATTTCTCGAAGCCGCCGTCGGGGTGCCGCCATGCCCTCACCAGCTCCTCGCCCTGAAGAAAGCGGAAGGTCGCGCCGTCGACCTGGGCCTGAGCGGATGCGGCCGTCCCGGTGCGCCGCTGGCAGCGCGTGCAGTGGCAGTAGCTGGCAGTCGAGGCCGGCTCGGTCAGCTTGAAGCGAACGCCGCCGCAGAGGCACCCTCCGGTTGTCGCCGGGTCGGCCGTCTTACTCGCCGTCGTGCTTCGCGGCGAGGACGCCGCCCGCCAGCACCAGTGCGATCACGCCGATCGCCCCCAGCTTCGCCCGGTTCTGAGCCATCTTGTTCATGGCGACGCGCGAGCCGAGCTGCCAGACCAGCCAGCCGAGAAATGTGTAGCCCTTTGTGCTCATCGGTTGGTTCTTACCTCAGACCGGCCCAAGCGGAACATGCGGCTCGGCGGGCAGCTCCACGTCGATCGGATCGCCCGCCCTGACCTGGCCGCCTTCGAGGACGACGCCCATCACGCCCGACTTGCGCACGAGCTCCCCGTCGGGCCCGCGGTCGAGCACCGCCTTCATCAGCCCCTGGGCGATCCCGTCGAGCTGCGTACAGGGATTCCGCAGGCCGGTGATCTCGACCACCGCGTCGCCGCCCAGACGAAGCCGCGCGCCGGTGGGCAGCGCGAGCAGCTCCACCCCGCTCGTCGTGACGTTCTCGCCCATCTCGCCTGCGCCCACCTCGAAGCCCTGCACCCGAAGCTCGTCGAAGAGCTCCGCGTGGATCAGGTGGACCTGGCGCAGGTTCGGCTGCTCCGGGTCCTTCCGGACGCGCGAGCGGTGCTTGACGGTCGCGCCGGCGTGAACGTCGCCGTCGACACCGTGACCCGCGACGAGCCGGATCTCCGGCTGCGCGTCCTTGCCGGGCCCGTGCGAGGTCCCGCGGTGGACCGACTCAATCCTCACGGTTGCGCAACCTGTACGCCATGCGCGACTGGAGCGTCCACAGCTCGATGAAGCCGGGGCTCGACTGCTGCGAGAAGATGCCGCCCGACTCGCCGAAGCCCGCGAGCTCCGGGTCGTAGAGCGCGTTCGGCGACTCGCGCCGGACCGCCCGGCAGCTCCCCTTGTAGAGCTGTACGGTCACCTTGCCGGTGACCTGCTCGTTCACCGACTCCATGAACGCGTTCAGGTTCTCGAGCAGCGGCTCGTACCAGAGCCCCGCGTACACGAGGAACGCCCACTGCTCGTCGAGCGCGGGCTTGAAGCGGTTCTGATGGATCGTCCCGACGAGCTTCTCGAGCTCCTTGTGCGCGGTCAGGATGATCTCGGCGGCCGGCACCTCGTAGAGGTCGCGGACCTTCAGGCCGACGATCCGATCCTCGATGTGGTCCACGATCCCCACGCCGTGGCGGCTGCCGACCTCGGCCGCGCGGTCCAGCAGCTCCACCAGGCCGAGCCGCTCGCCGTCGATCGCCACCGGGCGGCCCGCCTCGAACTCGATCTCGACCAGCTGTGGCTCGTCGGGCGCCTCGCGCGGGTCGGCGACGAGGTTGAAGACGTCGTCGCGCGGCGGCTCGCCCAGGTCCTCGATCGCGCCGCCCTCGCTCGAGCGGCCCCAGAGGTTGTCGTCGATCGAGTACGGCGTCGCCTCGGTCCCGCCCTTCACCGGGATGCCGTGCTCGCGCGCGTAGGCGATCTCCTCCTCGCGGCCCATGGCCCAGTTACGGACGGGCGCCACGATCTTGATCTCGGGCGCGTAGGCGAGGACCGCCGAGTCCAGGCGGACCTGGTCGTTGCCCTTGCCCGTGCAGCCGTGGGCGATCCCGTCGCAACCGGCCTCGCGCGCCTTCTCGACCGCGATCTTCGCGATCAGGGGGCGCCCGAGCGCCGTGAACAGCGGGTAGCCGCCGCCGTAGAGCGCGTTCGCCTTGATCGCGGGGAGCACGTAGCTCTCGGCGAACTCCTCGCGCGCGTCCACGATGAAGCAGTCGAGCGCGCCCAGGTCGAGCGCCTTGCCCTTGACGACGTCGTAGTCCTCGCCGGGCTGGCCGAGGTTCAGGGTCAGCGCGACCACCTCGGCCTCGTACTCGTCCTGGATCCACTTGAGCATCACGCTCGTGTCGAGCCCGCCGCTGTAGAGCAGCAGCACGCGGCCCACCTCGCCGGGGCCGGCCTCGTACGAACCGAGGGGACGTGCTTTCTCGTCCGCCATGGCCGCGGAAGCTAGCGATCCGGCAGCGGCGACCCGCCGCGGGATGCGCGCTGCGCCGCCTCGAGCAGCTCGTCGCGGAAGTCGGGGTGGGCGATCGCGGCCAGGGCCTCGCCGCGCTGGTGGACGGTCTTCCCCTGGAGCTCGGCGATGCCGTACTCCGTCACGACGACGTCGATCTGGTGCCGGGGCGTCGTGATCACCGCGCCGGCGTCGAACCACGGGACGATCCGGCTCTGGACCTCGCCGTCGATCGTCACCGTGCTCGGCAGACAGAGCAGCGACCGGTCCTCGAGCGAGAGCCCCGGCCCGGACACGAAGTCCTCGTGGCCACCGATCCCGGAGAACTGGCGGCTCTGGACGGCGTCCGCCATCACCTGGCCGTGGATGTCGATCGCGAGCGCGCCATTGATCGTGACGATGCCGCGGTTACGGGCGATCACGTCGGGGTTGTTCACCACGTCCACCGGGAGGAACGCGATGTCCTGGTTGCCGTCGAGCCACTCGTAGAGCTCCTCGATCCCGAAGGCGAACGTCGTGACCGAGACGCCGTCGAACTGGCCCTTCTCGTTCGCGACCTTGCCGGCCTCGTGCAGCCGCATCAGACCCGTCGTGAACATCTCCGAGTGGATCCCGTAGCCGCCGCCGTCACCCTCGGCCAGGATCTGGACGAGGGTCGAGGGGATCGACCCGATGCCGGTCTGGAGGGTTGCGCCGTCGGGGATGAAGCGGGCGGCGTGCTCGGCGATCGCGCGGTCGGCGTCCGTCGGCGGCGGGTCGGGCAGTGCCAGCGGGGCGGCGTCGCTCTCCACCAGGACGTCCACCTCGTCCACGTGCAGGGAGTGCAGGTACTCGGGCGGCAGGCCGCGGGTGTGCGGGAAGCGCTCCGAGACCTCGACGATCAGGAGGCGGTCCGGGTCGGCGCCCGCGCGGTGTAGCTCGTCGATCGTGCCGCCGGCGTGGAGCGAGAGGCTCAGGTATCCGTGCTGGTCCGGCGGCGCCGCCACCGTCGCCATGACGCGCGGCGCCTGCTCCTCCAGCAGCGGCTCGAGGCGCCTGAAGTCGGCGGGCACGAAGCCGATGTTCTTTCCCGCGTCCCGCAGCATGCGCTCGAGCGGCCCGAAGAACCCGGACAGGTAGTGGACGTTCGGGTGGTTGAAGAGATCGGTCCCGACTGCGAGCAGCGCGCCGTAGACGCGCAGGTCCTCCCAGTCGGTCCTTTTGCCGAGCGCTTGGAGCAACGCCGGCGGCTGGCCGGGGCCCAGCGGGATGCCAAGCGTGTCCGCCGGCTCAAGCCGCGCAGCGGCCTCGTCAGCCGTCAAATTCCGCCCCGAAACACGCTGTGAGCGTATTTCCGTCCGACCCTTGGCGCAATCTGCCCGCAATCGACCCCAGGAGGGACCAGATGGCCCAGGGTTATTGCGTGAAGGAGAAGAAGAAGGTCGAGATCAAGGACCCGCAGCAGGTCAAGCTCAAGAACGGGCGCGACGCTGTGCAGGGCACCTGCCCTGACTGCGGGACCAAGATCTTCAAGATGGGCAAGCTCTAGGAGGCTCCTGGCGGGCGCGCGGACGGCGGCGCGCTCGCCTAGTCGCCCAGCAGGATCACGCCGATGGCGGTATCGGTCATTGCAGTTCCGTTGGCATCGCCAGGGCACGTGTAGCCGAAGCTGATGTCGTGCTGGCCGGCGGCGACGACCCCGGTGAGTCCGAAGAACTCCAATTCCGTATAGGTGCCGCTGACAGCGGTTCGGCGCGTACCCGGAACGGCCACCGGGGAGACGGTCGACCCATCGAGGTAGAGCCCGATCTCGGGATCGCCGGACGTACAGAAGAACGCACTCCTCGTCCGGCCCTGCACCCACAGGCGGCCGGCAGCCGGGACTGCGAAGTCGGCGGAGTCTTGGAGGATCGCGTCCGGCACGAGGGTCGGCTCCATATCCGAGTTCACCTCCGTGAGGAACCCGGCTGTCGGGCCGGCCGCGCCGGTTGCGCCCGTGGGACCCGTAGGTCCTGTAGAGCCCGTCGCGCCTGAGAGGCCCGTCGCGCCCGAGACGCCCGTAGCCCCCGTCGCCCCGTTGGGACCGGTGGCGCCCGTCGCTCCGTTCGCTCCGTTCGCTCCTGCCGTCCCCTTCTGGCCGGGCGGACCCTGCTCGCCGGCAGGAAGCTGGTTGTCCCTGAAGTCGAGCGCGAGCAGCGTGCCGTTCTTCACCTTCTTCGTGGTGACGGCGTTCTTCTTCAGCTGCTTCGTGCCGACGCTGCGCTTCGGGAGCAGCTCGACCGCGGCTATCGACGCACCGCCCAAGGCGACGAAGAGCGCGAGCGTCGCGACGACGTTCGCGTAGGTGAGGCGACGGCGGGTGCGAGCCAAAGCGGTCTCCTTACAGCGCGGGCCCTCGAGCGTAGGTCAGGTGTTGGGTCCCCGCAATACCCGCGCGGGTGGTCCGGCAGAATCGCCGGATGCCCGCGGTTGAGCACGCGCCACACAACGCGATGTGGGAGGCCGGCGAGGTCGAGCGGTTCTTCGACAGCGCGACCCCGCTCATGCGGGCGCTGCTCGGTGAGCTCGCGACGGCCCCCGATCGCCCGCGAACCTTCCCGGACGTCGAGGACGCGCTCGGCTGGCCGCGGCGGCGGATTGCCTCGGTGCTCGGTGGCGTCAGCCACATGCGCCACACCGAGTTCGCGGGCCGTCGGCCCTACCACTTCCACGACGAGCGTCAGGCGGCGTCGGGCCGCTGGGAGATCTGGATGGACGCGGCGCAGGCCGCGGCGATCACTGCACCGCCGAAAGATCACGGGCGCGCCGCGGAGGGCCGGCGCGTTGCCGGCCCTCCGACGCGAATTCCTACGGGAAGAGGCAGATCGCCTCGTTGACCTCGCGGCCGGTTGCGTCCGGGGCGATGACCTTCGCCGCCTTGTGCACCTCACCGACCGAGAGGAAGCCGCCGCCGAGGGTGTGCGGGCCGGGCGAGAGCGACGGCAGGACGCCGGGGCCGTCGGGGCGCGGGTTCGTGGCGTTGCCGTGGAGGTTGTCGATGCAACCGCCGACGCCGTTGCCGTTGTCGTCGTTGCCGTTCGGCAGGGCGAGGGCCGCGCCGGGCAGGGCCATCGCCGCGATGGCGACGAGAGCAGGAATTGCCTTCCGTGTAGACACTTGCGAGTCTCCTTTGGTTGCCCCTCGGGATGAGTGGGCTTCCGTGTCACCGTATGCGCGCACGCCCGCGAGCGCGCTCGCACATATGTCCACCGTTTTGGCGCCTGTCAGCGTGCTTACAAAACCCGTCCGAGGCGCTCGAGCGCGTCGGCCACCTCATCGGCCGACACGTTGAGCGGCGGCAGCAGGCGGATCGTCGTCGGGCCGGTCGCGTTCACCACCAGGCGCTGTTCCAGCAGCAGGCGGCGCGCCACGGCGGGCGCGTCGGGCACTTCGAAGCCGAGCATCAGCCCGCGGCCGCGCACGCCCTCGAGCCCCAGCTCGCTCAGCCCCTCCGCGAGCGTCTCCCCGTTGTCGGCCACGTCGACCAGGAGCTGCGCGTCGTCGACCACGTCGAGCACGGCGTTCGCCCCGGCGGCGATCACCGGCCCGCCGGCGAAGGTCGAGCCGTGGTCGCCCGGCTCGAGCACCTCCGCGTGGGCCGGCGCGGCGATGCACGCGCCGATCGGCAGCCCGCCGCCGAGGCCCTTCGCCACCGTCATCAGGTCGGGCTCGACCTGCACGTGCTGCCAGGCCCACATCTTCCCCGTCCGCCCCATGCCGCACTGGATCTCGTCGAACACGAGCAGCGCGCCGTGGCGGTCGCACGCCTCGCGCGCCGCGCGCAGGACCTCCTCGGAGATCGGGTGGATGCCGGACTCGCCCTGGATCGGCTCGACGATCACCGCGGCGGTCTCGTCGGAGACGGCCGCCGCGAGCGCGTCCGGATCGTCGCGGGCCACCGACGTGAAGCCGGGCACGAGCGGCGCGAACGGCGCCTGCTTCGACTCCTGCGGGGTCGCCGACAGCGCGCCGTAGGTGCGGCCGTGGAAGCCGCCCTCGAGGACCACCAGCCCTCCCCCGCGCCGACGCTTGCGCGCGAGCTTGATCGCGCACTCGATCGCCTCCGCCCCGGAGTTCGTGAAGAAGACCTTGCCGCCGATCGACAGCTCGGTCAGCCGCTTCGCCAGGCGGATCGCGGGCTCCGTGTAGAAGAGGTTGCCGACGTGGGCCAGCCGGCCGGCCTGCCCGGAGACGGCCTCGACCCACGCCGGATGGGCGTGGCCGATCTGCGCGACCGAGATGCCGGCGAGGAAGTCGAGGTACTCGTTCCCCTCGGCGTCCCACAGCCGCGTGCCCTCGCCGCGCACGAACTCGACGGGGTTGCGCGCATACGTGCCGATCACGTGCGCCCGCTCGAGGGCCTGGAGCTCGTCTAGGGCCACAGCTTGGTCCCGATCCCCTCGTCCGTGAAGAGCTCGAGCAAGAGCGAATGCTGCCTCCGGCCGTCGACGATGTGAGCGTTCTCGACCCCGCCGCGCAGCGCGTGCACGCACGCTTCGAGCTTGGGCCGCATCCCCCCGCTCACCTCGGCGAGCCGGCCCTCCACCTCGGTGGCCGTCGCCTGCGAGATCCGCTCGCCCTTCTCGTCGAGCCACGCCTCGACGTCGGTGAGGAAGATGACCTTGAAGGCGCCCATCGCCTCCGCGATCGCCCCCGCCGCCGTGTCCGCGTTCACGTTGTAGGAGTTGCCCTCCGCATCCGCGCCGACCGATGCGATCACGGGGATGTAGTCCTGGGCGATGTGGTTGAGCACGTCCACGTCCACGTGCTCGATCTCGCCGACCATCCCGATATCGACGTCCATGGCCGCCTTGCGCGCGCGGAAGAGGCACCCGTCGTCGCCGCAGATGCCGACGGCCGGCTGCCCATGGCGGTTCAGCCGCAGGACGATGTCCTTGTTCTGCTTGCCGACCAGCACCATCTTCGCGACCTCGACCGTGGCCGCGTCGGAGACGCGCAGGCCCTCGTGGAACCTGACCTCCATGCCGAGCCGCTCCATGTAGCGCGTGATGTCCGGCCCGCCGCCGTGGACGACTATCGGGTTCATCCCGACGTACTTGAGGAGCACGACGTCGCGGGCGAAGTCCTCCTTGAGGGCGTCGTCGACCATGGCCGCGCCGCCGTACTTGATCACCACCGTCTGCCCGTCGAACTTGCGGATGTAGGGCAGCGCTTCGAGGAGCGTCTCGACGTCCCTCATGACGTGTAGCTCGCGTTGTAGGTCACGTACTCCTCCGAGAGATCGCTGAAGAACACCTCCGTCTCGCCTCCCTCTCCGGGAAGCGTCAGGACGAACTCGACCTCGTCGCCCTGCATCGCCCGCTCGAGCTCTGCGAGCTCCTCCGGTCCGATCTCGAGCGCGTCTCCGGCCGAGACCAGCTGGCGGCCCTCGATCGAAAGGTCGACCACGAACGGCGCGCCGGGCGGGAACGCCTGGCCGGCCGCCTGGAGGATCCGGCCGAAGTTGGGGTCGCCGCCGTGGAGTGCGGTCTTGACCAGCGCCGAGTCGGCGATCGAGCGGGCGACCGGCTCCACGACCTCGTCGGCGCCGTGCACCACCACGCGGCCCACGCGCTGGCAGCCTTCGCCGTCGTGCACGATGTCGAGTGCGAGCTGGCGGAGGAGCGCGTCCATCGCCTCGCCGAATGCGAGCTCGTCCGGGGTCTGCTGCTCCACCCTCACGCCAGACGCGGCGTTGGCGATCGCGAACACCGTGTCGCTCGTCGAGAGCTGGCCGTCCACCGATATGCGGTCGAACGAGCGCTTCACGCACACACCGGTGAGCAGGTCGATCGTCTCCGGGTCGAGCCCGGCGTCGGTCTGCACGAAGCAGAACATCGTCGCGTAGCGCGGCGAGATCATGCCGGCGCCCTTCGCCTGCGCGGCCAGCCGCACCGAGCCGCCGGAGGGCAGCGCCACCTCGAGGCACGCCCGCTTGGGTCCCGCGTCACTGGTCAGGATGGCCTCCGCGAAGTCACCCGCGGTCGCGCTCAATGCGCCACACGCGGCGCGCGCGCCGCTCACCACCTTCTCGCGCGGCAGCTCGAGGCCGATCACGCCGGTCGAGGCCACGCCGACCTGGTCCGGTTCGAGCTCGAGCTCCTCGGCGACCGCGCGCTGCATCGCGCGCGCCGTTTCGAGCCCGCGCTCGCCGTCGCCGACGTTCGAGCACCCCGCGTTCGCGACGATCGCCCGCAGCGCGTCGAGCCGCGCCTCCTTGGACGCGATCACCGGGGCGCCAACGCGCGCGTTCGAGGTGAACCGGGCTGCCGACACGCTCTCGTCGAAGGACGCGAGCACGCCCACGTCGAGACCCTGCGGCTTGAGCCCCGCGGCGACACCCGCGGCGCAGAAGCACCTCGGCAGGGCGTCCGGTTCGAGCTCGGTGACGTGCTCGGGCTTCTCGACCCACCGCGAGCGGAAGAAGCTCACAGGAGCCCCTCGGTCTCGTCGTAGCCGAGCATCAGGTTGAGGTCCTGGATCGCCTGGCCGGCGGCGCCCTTCCACAGGTTGTCGATCGCGGCGAAGACGGTGATCACGGGGCCTGGCCCCTTGTTCACCGTCGCGTGGATCCGGCACAGGTTCGTGTCGCGCACGTCGCGCACTCCGGGCGGCGCGTCCACGACCTCGACGAACGGGTCGTCGCGGTACGCCTCCTCGAACATGGCGTGGACCTCGTCGGCGTCGATCTCGCGGCTCGGGCGCACGTAGCAGCTCGCCATCAGCCCCTGGTCGATCGGCAGCAGGTGCGGGACGAAGGTGGCCGGCCCGAAGTACGCGTCCAGCTCGGCCTGGTGGCGGTGGCCGTCCACCTTGTACGGCGTCAGGTTCTCGGCGACGGACACGAAGTGCGTGGTCTCCGTGGCCTCGCGGCCGGCGCCGGACACGCCCGACTTCGCGTCGATCACCGTCGTCTCAGCGACCTCCTTCAGCGGCAGCAGCGCCAGGAGCGCCGCGGTCGGGTAGCAGCGGGCGCGGCCACGAGCTCGGCGTCGCGGATCGCGTCGCGGTTCAGCTCGGTGAGGCCGTACACCGCCTCCCCGAGCAGCTTGGGTGCCGGATGCGGCCCGTACCACCGCTCATAGAGCTCCTGCGGCACGCGGAAGTCCGCGGACAGATCCACCACCTTGAGCCCGCGCGTGCGGAGCTCCTCGACGACCGGGGCCGCGGCGCCGTGCGGGTAGGCGACGAGCGCGACATCGCACGCCTCGGTCACGCGGTCGGCGTCGTACGCCTCGAGCTTCCGGTCGACGCGATGGCGCGGGTATATGTCCGACAGGACCCGCCCCGCATCGCTGCGCGCGGTGACCACGTCGAGGTCGAGCCGCGGGTGCCGCTGGACGAGCGCCGCGCAGAGCGCGCCCGCGAAGCCGGATGCGCCGACGACGGCGACGTTAGCCACGCAGCCTCCCTCCGAGCTCGGACAGCCGCTCCTCGATCCGCGCGCGGACGGCCACCACCTCGTCCTCGGTGAGCGTGCGGTCAGGCGCGCGGAACTCGAGCCGCAACGCGAGCGACTTGCTGCCCTCGCCCACCTGCTCGCCGCGGTACACGTCGAACAGACGGAGGCGCTCGAGCAGCTCGCCGCCGCCGTCGCGCACGGCGCCCTCGACCTCGGCCGCCGCCACGTCGTCGTCCACCACGACCGCAATGTCCTGGATGACCGCCGGGAACGTCGAGACCGGCGTGTAGCCGTGGGCGTCCTCGACGATCTCGGCCAGCGCGTCCAGGTCGATCTCGAACGCCGCGCCGCCGGGCAGGTCCCAGTCGCGCGCCACGAGCGGGTGAAGCTCGCCAATCCAGCCGACCTTGCGATCGTCGCCCGCCAGCACGCTGGCAGCGCGCGCCGGGTGCAGGAAGGGGCGCTCGCCGGGCTCCACCTCGAACGGCACGCGGATCGCCGCCAGCAGTCCCTCCAGCACGCCCTTCGCGGCGAAGAAGTCGCCCGGCACGAGCGCGCCCACGTGGTGGCGCTCCGCGGCCGGCATCGCGCCGCGCGGCGACCCCTCGGGCGCGTCGAGCGGCCCGGCCATGCGGTAGACGTGCGCGGACTCGAAGTACGACGCCCCGCCGCGGTCGTAGGCGGCGTTGCGGCGCGCCGCGTCGAGCAGGCCGGACAGGAGCAGCGGCCGCATGACCGACTGGTCCTCGCTGAGCGGGTTCGCCAGCTCGAGCAGGGGCACCGTGCCGAGGCGAAGGCGCTCGACCGCGGCCGGCGATGTGAAGCTCCACTCCACCACCTCGTTCAGGCCGCGGTCGCGCAGGGCGTCCTCGACGCGGCGGCGGAGCCGCTGCTTCGGCGTCAGGCGGCCTACCGCGCCCTCGCGCGCGGGCAGCGTGGTCGGCAGCTTCTCGAGGCCGTAGATGCGCGCGACCTCCTCTATGACGTCGGCCTCGCGCTGCACGTCGGAGTCGCGGAAGCCCGGCACGCCGATGTCCATCTCGTCGGCGGGGGCGGGCACGTCGAACCCGAGCCGCCCGAGGATCGCCGCCGACTCGTCGACCGGTATTGCCGCGCCCAGCAGGCGCTCGACCCGGGCGGCGCGCAGGTGCACGGTCCGCGGGGGCACGGGCTCCGGGTAGGCGTCGATCGTGCCCGGCACCATCCGCGCGCCGCACAGCTCGACCATCAGTCGGGCGGCCAGCCGCTGCGCGGCGATGGCCTGGTCCGGATGAAGCTGCTTCTCGAAGCGCGCGCTCGCCTCGGAGCGCAGGCCGAGCCGCTTCGACGTCTCGAGGATGTTGGGGCCGACCCACGTCGCCATCTCCATCAGGACGCGCGTGGTCCCGTCGGAGACCTCGGAGATCTGGCCGCCCATGATCCCGGCGATCCCGCTCGGGCCCTCGGCGTCGCAGACCATGGCCATGCTCGGGTCGAGCTTCCGCTCGACGCCGTCGAGGGTCGTCATGGTCTCGCCCTCCTGGGCGCGGCGCACGATGATCCGGTTCCCGCGCACCTCGTCCAGGTCGAAGGCGTGGACGGGCTGGCCGGTCAGCAGCATCACGTAGTTCGTGATGTCCACGACGTTCGAGATCGGCCGCTGGCCGGCGGCCGTCAGGCGCTGCTTGAGCCAGAGCGGCGACGGGCCGACTGTCACGTCCTCGAAGACGCGGCCGGTGAAGCGGAGGCAGATCTCCGGGTCCGCGATCTCGATTGAGACGTCGTTGCTCGTTGCTCGTTGCTCGTTGCTCGCATCCACGTCGTCGGTGGTGGGATCTGGCGCGAGCGGCGCCTGAGTCGCGGCGTGCAGTTCGCGCGCGAGGCCGTAGACCGAGAGGCAGTCGGGGCGGTTCGGCGTGATCTCCAGCTCGATCACGTCGTCGGCGATCGGCAGGTGTGGGGCGAGCGGCTCGCCGGGCGTCAGCTCGTCGGAGAGGACCATCGTCTCCGCGTGGTCCTCGGAGATCCCGACCTCGTCCTCGGCCAGGATCATCCCGCTCGACTCGACCCCGCGGAGCTTCGCCTTCCCCAGCTTCGTGCCGTCGGGCATGACCGCGCCGGGGCGCGCGACCGCCACCGTCTGGCCCGCCGCGACGTTCGGCGCGCCGCAGACGATCGTCTCCGGGTCGCCCGCCCCGACGTCCACCTTGCAGACCGTCAGGCGATCGGCGTCCGGGTGCCGCTCCGCCTCCAGCACCTTGCCGACCACGAAGCCCGCCGGGTCCCCGACCCCGACCCGCTCGAGCCGCGCGACCTCGGTGCCGGTCAGGTCGAACCGCTCGGCGATCTCCGCCACCGACAGATCCGGCGAGCAGTACTCGCGCAGCCATGTCACCGGCACCCTCATCCGAACTGCTCCAGGAAGGGGAGGTCGTTGTCGAAGAAGAGGCGCAGGTCGGGGACGCCGTGCTTCAGCATCGCGATCCGCTCGATCCCCATGCCGAACGCGAAGCCCTGGTAGCGCTCGGGGTCGTAGTCCACGAAGCCGAAGACGTTCGGGTCGACCATCCCCGAGCCGAGGATCTCGATCCAGCCCGACCCCTTGCAGAGGTTGTCGCGGCCGCCATCGGGCAGCACCCCGCTGCCGCCGCAGGCGAAGCACGAGACGTCGACCTCGACGCTCGGCTCGGTGAAGGGGAAGTAGTGCGGGCGCAGCCGGATCTCGCGCTCGTGCCCGAAGATCGCACGCGCGAACTCGAGCAGGACGCCCTGGAGGTCGGCCAGCGTGATGTGCTCGTCCACGGCGAGGCCCTCGACCTGGTGGAACATCGGCGTGTGCGTGGCATCCGAGTCGCGCCGGTAGACCTTGCCCGGGATCACGATGTAGATGGGCGGCTCCTGCTCCTCCATCGCGCGCGTCTGCATCGGCGAGGTGTGCGTGCGCAGCAGCACCTCGTCGGAGAAGTAGAAGGTGTCCTGGAGCATCCGCGCCGGATGCCCGGGCGGATGGTTCAGCGAGGTGAAGTTGTAGTAGTCGTACTCGACCTCGGGGCCCTCGGCGACGTTGAAGCCGAGGCCGAGGAAGATGTCCTCGATCTCGCGCCGCGTCTCGGTGATCAGGTGCAGCCGCCCCGCCGGGCTGGGCGGATCGCCGGGAAGCGTCACGTCGATCCGGTCCTCGCTGAGGCGCGCCTCGAGCTCCGCGTCCTCGAGCCGCCGCACCTTCCCGTCGATCGCCGCCTCGAGCGCCTGGCGGACCTCGTTCGCCTGCTTGCCCACCGGGCCGCGCTCCTCGGCCGGGAGCTGGCCGATCGAGCGCAGCTTCGTGGTCAGCTCGGCCTTGCGCCCCAGGTGGCGGACGCGAACGTCCTCGAGCTCGCTCACGGTCGTTGCGGCCTCGATCTCCGCCTCGGCCCGCGCGCGGATCTCTTGGAAGGCGTCAGCCATCGGCGGCGATCCTATGTCCGAGCTCGTACAGCGCGACGGTCGCGGCCATCGCCGCGTTCAGCGAGTCGGGCCCGTCGTCCCGGATCGGGATCCGTGCTCTCACGTGAGCCGCATTCAGCGCATCCGGGCCCAGCCCTGCCCGCTCGCCGCCGACCATCACGACAACGGGGCCGTACAGCTCGAGCTCACGCACCGTGCGCGGAGCGTCGCGGACCAGGGCGACCCGCGTGCCGGGCAGATTTACCAAGGGGCCTGGCCCCGTGGTAAATGAACTGAACAGGGGGCCAGGCCCCCTGTGCAATCGCCCCGGCGGCCGCGCGAAGATCGAGCCCATGCTCGCCCGCACGGCCTTCGCGCCGAACGGGTCGGCGCACCGCGGCCCGATGATCACCGGGCCGTCGCAGAGCGCATGCGCCGAGCGGATGATCGTGCCGATGTTCCCCGGATCCTTGATGCCGTCGAGGAAGAGCGAGAGCAGGCCGCCCGGCTCGGACCACCGCTCGCGATAGACCCCGATCACCCGAGTCCCCGACCCGAGCGTCGAGGCGTCGGCCAAGAGCTTCTCCTCCACGTCGACACCCGCGCGCAGCACGTACTCGGGTTCCCACCCGGCCGCCGCGGCGGCGTCCACCAGGTCCTCGCCCTCGGCGATGAACAGGTCGGTCCGCCGCCGGCTGCGCGCCAGCTTGCGGATCTCCTTGAGCTTCTGGTTGTCGGGTGAAGTGATCATCGGGCACAAAAAAGGGCGCCTCCTGCGAAGCGCCCCGGGAAGGTGGTGTGGCTGCGGCTAGGCGGCAGCCTCCCGGGCACGCTCGGCGAATCGGCGAAACGTCTCGGGGTCACGAACGGCGATGTCCGCCAAGACCTTGCGGTCGAGCTCGATCTCGGCCTCGCGCAGACCGTGCATGAACTGCGAGTAGCTCATGCCCTCGCGGCGGGCGGCGGCGTTGATCCGGGTGATCCAGAGCCGGCGGAAGTCGCGCTTCTTGTTGCGCCGGTCGCGGTAGGCGTAGGAGTCGGACTTGAGCAGCTGCTCCTTCGCGCGTTTGTAGCTCGAATGCCTGTCGCCGCGGTAGCCCTTGGCGCGCGCGAGGGTCGCGCGGCGCTTCTTGCGGGCGTGGACTGAGCGTTTGACGCGGGACATCTAGTTCCCCAGCAGCTTCTTGATCCGCTTTGTGTCGGCCTTCGCGATATCGAAGTCGTTCCCCAGGCGACGCTTCCGCTTGGCGTTCTTCTTCTCGAGGATGTGGCTGGTCATGGCATGGCGCGCCTTGAGCTTGCCCTTCCCCGTGGTCTTGAAGCGCTTCTTCGCGCCCGAATGGGTCTTCATCTTCGGCATGAAGCCGTTTAGTTAAGCAGAGGGCTTGTCGGGTGCGGGCTCGCTGGCCGCTTCGGCCTCGACCTCGACCTCGGGCGGCGCGTCGGTCTCGGCGGCTGCGGCCGCCTCGTCCTCCGCAGGCGCCGTCGCCTCCGGAGCGACCTCCTCCTCGGCGCCGGCCTCGGGCCGGCGCGTGCGGACGTCGCGGTTCTTCCTGTCGCTCTCCTTGCGCTCCTTCGCCTTGAGCGGGTTCATGACCATCGTCATGTTCCGTCCGTCAAGCGACGGGCGCTGCTCGACCGTGCCGAGGTCGGCCACGTCCTCGGCGAGCCGCATCAGGAGATGCTCGCCCCGTTCTGGGTGCGTCGTCTCGCGCCCGCGGAACATGATCGTGACCTTCACCTTGTCGCCGCCGTCGAGGAAGCGCCGCACGTGGCCCTTCTTCGTCTCGTAGTCGTGCGTCGCAATCTTCGGCCGCAGCTTCATCTCACGGATCGTCACCTGCTGCTGGTGCTTGCGCGCGGCCTTCGCCTTCTGGTCCTGCTCGTACTTGTACTTCGAATAGTCGAGGACACGACAGACGGGCGGGCGCGCGTCGGCCGCCACCTCGACCAGGTCGAGGTCGCGCTCCTGCGCGTACCGAAGCGCCTGCTCGGTCGGGATCACGCCGACCTGGTCGCCGGTCTCCGAGATGAGTCGGACCTGCGGGACGCGAATGCGCTCGTTGACGCGCGTCGTGTCCCGCTCGGGCGGGGTCCGGTCGAACCTACGCGGGATCGGCACTAGCTAGACAAGAGGCAGATCCGGGGAGTTGAGAGGGCAGGCGGGCTCAGCGGCGGCTGGGCTCGTCGTTGGAAGTGCACCTCATTCGTCGCCGAGTATAGCCGCGTCCAGGCCCACCTCGCTGAAAGCGTCCTCGCGGTCGGTGTAGAACAGGGCACGCGTGATCAGTCCGTCACGCACCGTCCAGACGGCTGCGCCAAATAGTCGCACCTCCGCGGTCATGCCCGGCTTACGGCCGTAGTCGTTGACGAGGACCAGCACGTCGTCACCGCACCCGATTACCCGGTCGGTCTCCGTCCGGTAGGACTCCCACGGCTCGAGCCACTCGAGCCATGTCTGACGGAAGCCGAGCCGGCCTCGGTTGCGGCTTTCGTGGTGTCCGACGAACCCGCTTTCGACATCGTCGTGAAATACCGGACCGAGGGTGGCGTCGATGTTCGCCCAAGCCTGATCGTCGCGGAACAGCTCGACGAGATCGACCTCGGGCTCGACTTGCAGCGCCTCGATCAGCTCGGCGTTCTCGTCCGACATCAGCCGCGAGCGTCGATCTCTCCGCGCAGGCGGGTGACAAGCCCTTCCAGTGAGGCGCTGCCCTGGTCGCCCTCGCGATGCTTTCGCACGGCCACCTCGTTCGCCTCGGCCTCGCGGTCGCCGAGGACCAGCATGTAGGGCGCCTTCCGCAGCTCGCCCTCGCGGATCTTTCGGCCGATCGACTCGGCGCGCTCGTCCAGCTCGGCGCGGATGCCGGCGTCAGCGAGGCGTTCCACCACCCCCTGCGCGTACTCGACATGGCGGTCGGCGATCGGCAGCACGAGCACCTGAACCGGGGCGAGCCACAGCGGGAACTCGCCCGCGTAGTGCTCGACGAGGATGCCGATGAACCGCTCGAACGAGCCCATCAGCGCGCGGTGGATCATCACGGGCCGGTGGTCGGCGTTGTCGGCGCCCTGGTAGGTCAGCTCGAAGCGCTCCGGCATGTAGTAGTCGAGCTGCACCGTGCCGAGCTGCCACGAGCGGCCGATCGAGTCGGTCATGTGCAGATCGATCTTCGGCCCGTAGAACGCGCCGTCGCCCTCGTTCAGCTCGAACTCGAGCCCCTTCTCGACCAGCGCCTTCTCGAGCGCGGCCTCCGCCCGGTCCCACATCTCCTCCTCGCCGACCCGCTTCGCCGGCCGCGTCGAGAGCTCGAGCCGGGGTTCGAAGCCGAACATGTCGTAGATCGCGAAACCGAAGTCGAGGCAGCGCTGCACCTCCTCCGGGATCTGCTCCTCGGTGCAGAAGATGTGGGCGTCGTCCTGGGTGATGTGCCGTACGCGCAGGAGCCCGTGCAGCGTGCCGCTCGGCTCATGGCGGTGGACGAGCCCCTGTTCGGCGTAGCGGATCGGCAGGTCGCGGTAGGAGCGGCGCTCCGACTTGTAGATCTGCACGTGGGCGGGGCAGTTCATGGGCTTCAGGCCCATGGGGTTCGCCTCGACCTCGGTGAAGTACATGTTGTCGCGGTACTGGTCCCAGTGCCCCGACTGCCGCCACAGCTCGACGTCGTAGAGGATCGGCGTCTTCACCTCGCGGTAGCCGCGCTCGCGGTTCTCGGTGCGCCACATGTCGGTGAGCTCGTTCCAGACCTGCATGCCGGCCGGCTGCCAGAAGGGCGAGCCCGGTGAGAGCTCGCTGAACAGGAACAGGTCGAGCTCGCGCCCGAGCTTTCTGTGGTCGCGCGCGCGCGCCTGCTCGAGGCGCTCCATGTGCTCGGCGAGGTCGTCCTTCGAGAAGAACGCCGTGCCGTAGATGCGCGTCAGCATCGTGCGGTCGGAGTCGCCGCGCCAGTAGGCGCCTGCGACCGACTCCAGCTTGAACGCCTTCACCGTCTTCGTGGTGGGCGCGTGCGGGCCGCGGCAGAGGTCCGTGAACGGTCCGTTGCGGTACAAGGAGACGGCCGTCTCGCCGCCCTTCGCAAGGTCCTCGATCAACTCGACCTTGTAGTCCTCGCCCTCCGCGCGGAAGCGCTCGATCGCGTCCGCGGCGGAGACATCCTCGCGCTCGAACGGCTCGGCCGCCTTCACGTGCTGGCGCATCTTCTGCTCGATGCGCTCGAAGTCGTCCTCGGAGACCTTCACGCCCTCCGGGAACTCGAAGTCGTAGTAGAAGCCGTGCTCGATCGGCGGGCCGATCGAGATCTTCGTGCCGGGGTAGAGCTCGCGGACGGCGGTGGCGAGCACATGTGCGGCGTCGTGGCGGATCAGCCACAGGGCGTCCTCGCCGCTCTTCGCCGTGACGATCTCGATGCGCGCGCCGTCGTGCAGCGGCTGGGCGAGGTCGCGCAACTCGCCGTCGACCTTGACCGCCAGCGCGGCGCGCGCCAGCCCCTCCCCGATCGCGCGCGCGGCGTCCTCGCCGCTCGCGCCGTCCGAGAGCTCGAGCGGCGTGTCGTCGGGCAGCAGGACCTTCACGACGCCACCGTACCGAGCAGTGCCGCCGCAATCCTCAGCTCGTCCTCGACGGCGCGCGTGATCAGGTGGCGCGCCCGAACGCGCTCGCGGCCCGCCGCGCCCATCTGGACCGCGAGCCCCGGGTCGCGGACCAGTTCCTGCATCCGGCCGGCCACCGCGTCGGCGTCGCCCTCGTCGATGATCGGCGTGCCCTTCCACCAGGTTTCCAAGCGGTCGACCGACAGGCCCGGGCGCAGCCGGAGCGACACGCCCGCGCGCGCGACGCGCTGGAGCGCGTTCAGCTCGACGTTGCCGACTCCCCCGTAGCCCGTCTTCACGTGCACGTCCGCGCGCGCGCCCGCGTAGTCGTCGATCTCCTTCGCGATCCGCATGTCGCCGGCGCCCTCGCCGGGCAGCGCGCCCGCGATCACGAGCTGGAGCTCGGGGAGGTCCTCCTTCACGAGGTCGAAGGCGTCGATCGCCGTGTGCGGGTCGGTCCAGCGATCGATCGTGCCCGTCTGGCAGACGTACGGGCGCGTCAGGTCCAGTCCGAGCGAGCGCAGGACCTGGCCGGAGAGCTGCCGGGGCAGCTCGTGGTTCCGCGGCTCGAGCGGGTCGGTGGCCGGGACGACGTCCTCCACCTCGACGCTCGCCACCAGCTCGAGCACGCGCTCCGCGGCGACCGCGTCGGCGGCCGAGACATCGTCGTGGCGGCTCCACGCGCAGCGCGGCGCTCCACCGGCGGCCGCCACGCAGCCGAGCGCGGCGGCGTCGTGCACGACGACGGCGTCGGCGCTCGCCACCTCGGCCTCGGCGGCGGCGGCGCTCTCCTCGACCCACGCGGCCCACTCGGCGCCGTCAGCGGCGAACTCGGCGCCGCCGAGCCCCTGCTCGAGCCATTCGCCGACCTTCGCGTGCTCACCCCCGGCGAGCGCCCGCCAGCGGACGTCCACCCCGACGTCGGCCATCAGGGGGAGCACCGAGCGGAGGTAGTGCGGGGCGCTCGACGCGGTCGCGTCCGCCGACGTTAGGCACAGGACAGCGGCACCCGAGAGCGGGCTCGCCGCCGCCCGGATGCGCTCGAGCGCCTCTTCCCCCGCGGGCTCGCGGTGGTCGTCGAGCGGCCGTCGGCCCGCGTCGATCGGCAGCAAGGTGGCCTTCATCGGCGCCAGCGTAGCCGCGTCGATGTGTGATCGAGCGCACACGCGGGTAGTGGAGTGGCTGCGAACCTGTGTTCGTACGCCGGTCCTTGTTGCCTGACAGCGCGCGGCCGGCGCCGTTTCCGCTCCCGAGAGGAGCGGTGGCAGGACAAAGCACCCGACGCTGGAGGTAATCCCCATGCGCCGCTTGCTTGCGCCCGCGCTCTCCGCGGTCGTGATTGCAGCGCCCATACCGGTCGCCCTCGCGCAGACCGGGCCCGATGTTGGAGAAGTAGTGGCAAACGCGGTCGAGCGGAAGGTCGAGCTGCGCAAGGAGGCACGTGCGGCGAAGCGCGCGGCCGAGCGCCGCGTGGCCGAGAAGCGTGCCGCCCGCAAGGCGGCTGCCGTTCCCGCCGTGGCGGTCAACCCGCACCTCGAGACGATCGCCCAGTGCGAGTCGGGCGGCGACCCGACCGCGGTCAGCCCTGACGGGATGTACCACGGGAAGTACCAGTTCAGCGTCGCCACCTGGCAGGCGATGGGCGGTGCCGGCCTCCCGTCGCAGGCCCCCGAGGCCGAGCAGGACATGCGCGCCCAGATGCTCTACGAGCAGTCGGGCCCGGGCCAGTGGCCCGTCTGCGGGGCGTAGCCGCAACAAACGGGGACGGACCCCGTTCGTCGCGCTAGCCCTCGGCGTCGTCGCCGGGCCGCACCACCTGCGAGCCCGGCACGATGTCGTCCTCGCCCGAGTCGGCCCAGCGGATCCAGGCCTTGTGGCCGCCGTCGTAGTCGGGTGCCCACAGGACGAGCGTCGCGTCGCGCTCCCACACGGTGCAGGGGTCTGACCCCTCCGGGTCGAGCCCGCGCCATACGCGGATGAACGCGTTCTCCTCCCACTCCTCGCCGACCGTCGTCGGGTCGGTGTGGCCGGGATGGAGGCGCGTCGCCGGCGGCAGCTCCATCAGCACGTCCATGATCGAGGCCTTGATGTCGGCGTAGCTCGTCGAGGCCGGCGCGTGCACCCCTCCCACCGAGCCCCTGAAGAGGGTGTCGCCGGTGAAGACGTCCTCCTCGTTCACGCGGAAGTTGAGCATCCCGTCCGTATGGCCGGGCGTCGACAGGCCGACGATCGTCAGGCCACCGACCGTCAGCTCCTCCCCGGCCTCGATCGTGCCGTCACACGACTCGACGCGCTCCGCCTCGCGCGGATCGGCGAGCACGGTCGCGCCGAAGCGCTCCTTCCAGGCCGGCACCTCGACGACGTGATCGTGATGGTGGTGTGTGAGCAGGACGTGGGTGACGTCGAGCCCCTCGCTCTCCGCCTTGTCCATGAGCGGTCCCGATGGGCCGCCCGCGTCGATCGCGACGGCCTTGCCGCCGCCCTCGTCGGCCACGAGGTATGTGTTGGACAGCCAGTCCGGATGAAGCGAGCGTTCGATGATCATGCGTCGAAGCTTGCCCGTTCTACGCGTCGGGCCCCCTGCTCCCCCGCCGGGCCGATCCGCTCGCGGATCGCGTCCGCGCTCGCCTGGTGGTCGTATTCGACGCGCCGGTGCTCGACCGCGCCGCCGTCGCGGATGACCGCGTAGGCCGCCCGATGGTCGCCGTCGAGCGGCATCCCGACGCTGCCGGGGTTGGCCAGCTCGACGCCCCGCGGACCCGTGCGCGTGAACTGCAGATGGGTGTGGCCGAAGACGAGCAACCCCCTGGAGACCTCTTCGAGGAGCCCCTCGTCGCCGGGCCCGGGTTCGGGGAAGAAGCTCTCCACGTCGGACTTCGGCGAGCCGTGAAAGAAAAGGGCTCCGTCCCCCTTGAACGATTCGGGGAGGGCGGCCAGCTCGGACACGACGGCGTCGCCCAGCAGCTCGCGGCAGCGCTCGATCGCCCCGTGGACCGGCTCGGGGGCGTCTGACGGATCGGCTGTCCAGCGCTCGCCGTTCCCGCGGATCCAGTCGGCGTCGAGCTCCCGCAGGCGCGCGACCGTCTCCGCCGGCCACGCTCCAAAGAGCGCGTAGTCGCCGCCGAGGAGCCACCTGTCCACGTCCCGTGCGTCCGCCAGGACCGCTTCTAGCGCGGGCAGGTTGCCGTGGATGTCGTAGAGAAGCCCGAGCGTCACCCGCCTGGAATAGTCTCGCTTCGTGGCTCGGTTCGCACTTTCGGCGATCGGACGCGACCGCCCGGGCATCGTCGCAGGCGTCAGCGGCGTGCTCCTCCGCCACGGCGCGAACATCGAGGACTCGCGCATGGCCATCCTCGGCGGCCACTTCACGATGATGCTGATCGTGTCGACGGCGCCGGGCGCGAACGTCGAGACACTCCGGGGCGACCTCGACTCGGAGCGCAACGAGCTGGGCCTCGGCGCGGCGACCCTCGAGGAGGTCTCCGACGAGCACGGCTTCACTCGCCCCGAGCCCTCCCACGTCGTCACCGTGTACGGCGCCGACCACGCGGGGATCGTTCACGCGGTCACGCGCGCGCTCGCCGACATGGGCGTCAACGTGCTCGACGTGGCCACACATCTCGCCGAGGAGGAGGGCGAGGAGGCGATCTACGCGATGTTCATGGAACTGGACCTGCCGGAAGCGGTTGGCGGGGACCGGCTCGAGTCAGAGCTGCGTGCGGTGGCCGACCGCGAGCAGCTCGACCTCACCATCCGCGCCGTCGACGCCGAGGCGCTCTAGGCCGAGTGGCGGTCCGCGAGGTCCTCCGCTACCCGCACCCCTCCCTGAAGCGAGAGGCGCGGGACCTGGGCCCAGACGACGGTGAGGTCATCACGGCGGTCGCGCGCGACCTGATGGACACCATGGAGTCGTTCGGGCACTGCGTCGGCATCGCCGCGCCCCAGCTCGACCACCTCGTGCGAATGATCGCCGTGGACGTGACCGGCCACAAGAAGGCCACGACTCAGAACGGCCTGCTCCTCCTGGTCAACCCGGTGATCGTGGCGACCGAGGGCGCCGAGGTCGGGCGCGAGGGCTGCCTCTCGATCCCCCACCTCACCGCGAACGTGCGGCGTGCGACAACCGTGCGCGTGGAGGCGACGACGCCGGAGGGCAACGCCGTCGCGGTCGAGAGCGAGGCCTTCGAGGCACGCTGCCTCCAGCACGAGATCGACCATCTCGACGGGCTGCTCTTCCTGGATCGCGTCGAGTCGGTGGCGACCGACGTGTTCCGCCGCAAGAACTACGGCGGCTAGAGCTTGGCCTTGCGCCAGCGGGAGCGGTTGCCGGCGCGATCCTTGACGCGCACGAACACCCGCTTCGCGCCCGCGGACACGCTGGTGTGCCGCTTGAACTTGAGCCACTCACCCGGCTTCCGCCGCTTGGTCGTCAGCTGCATCTCCGCGATCCCGGAAACCCTGTCCCGCGCGCGGATGCGGATCTCCTGCCAGGTCCGCTTGGCGGACTTGCCCGCATCCTCGACCGGCTCGACGCCGTTCACGACCGGTACCGCCTGGTCGAGGATGATGTCGTCCTGGTAGGTGACTCCGCCACCGACGTCGCCGAAGCGCACGTACACGGTCTTCGGCATGCGGTCGGGACCGCTCGACTCGAGCGCCCAGCGGATTCGGTCACCCACGGGGAAGCCCCGATGTGGCTTGAAGCTGCCGTCGTCCGACAGGTAGAGGAAGTCCGCCGACGCCGGCCAGATCGGATGCACCCACACGGTCGGGGACTTCGTGTACTGCGCGCCGTCGTTGATCGAGACGCCGACCGGTCCATGAGGCGGGCCCAGGCGGATCGTGTGGACGGCGGAGTCGACCTGCACGTACCCGCCGGGGCGCGTGACGCGCACTGAGATCCGCCGCTCGCCGAGCTTGGTGAAGGTCGTCTCGAGCTTCGGGTTGGCGCCGCCGTCGATCTCGAAGCTCCCGTCCCCGTCCAGGTCCCACTCGACCCTCAGGACCTCGGAGCACAGCATGCCGTTGGCGCCGGAGTTGAGCGTGGTCTTGCGCCGTGTCAGATAGGTCTGGCTCGGCGGCGCAAAGGACGGCGGCTGGCCAAGCGTGAACTTCTCGGTGTGGACGGCCCAGCTGCCGTCGGGCGCGCCGACCCGGACGCGCATGGTGCGCTCCCCGGCGGCCGCGTAGGCCGTCCGCGCGACCGGCGTCGAGCCGGTGTCGAGCTCGAACGTGCCGTCGCCGTCGAGATCCCACTCGAAGTGATCACCCGCCGGCCCCATCGGCACTCTGCTGCCGGACGCGTCGAAAATGATGTGCTGCCCCGGCATCCGCGTGGGCTGCCCGTAGAAGTAGTTGTGGTGCGGGCCGATCGCCACGCGCGCGTCGGGCCGCGGCTCGATGCGCAGTATCCGCTCCCGTCCCTCGTCCGTGACGTACACCGCGCCGTTCGGACCGACGGCCAGGTCGGCAAACGCCGACGGGTAGGTCACGGCGTAGCCGCGGCTCGGGGTCGCCGCGCACATCCCTCCGCTTTGCGCGGGCGGGTCACCGGACGCCGGGTTCGCGAACGCCCCCTGAAGCTGCCCCTCGGCGTCGAATCGCTGAATCTCGCTGAAGGAGAGCCCGTAGACCTTCTCGCCCGCCGCGTCGACCGCGATCCGGTGGATCGCGGCGAGGGTCGACGACGCGGTCTCCCACCTGTCGACCACCTCGCCCTCCAGGTCGTAGACGGTGAGGTAGGCGATCTGCCAGTCGTAGGAGCCGAGCGCAAACACCTTGTCCCCGGCGATGGCGAAGTCCTTGATGTCGATTGGGACGTTCGCCGGATTGGTGACCGGCCACGAGTCTTCGAGCGTCCCATCCGGCGAATGGCGCTCGAGGTTCCAGCCGTTCGCGACCCAAACGTCCCCGGCCTGGTCGACTTCGAGGGCGCTCGGGGTCGAACCCACAGTCCACGAGCCCGCGAAGTCGCCGGCCGAGGTGAACCGAGTCACCCTCGACGTCGATGGGTCGGCGGCGTAGATCGACCCGTCGAGCGGGCTCTCCGCCGTCATGAACGAGGACCACGCAGGCGAGAACTGGCCAGGGCCGGTGCCGTACGACCCCACGGTCATCAGGTGATTCCCGGTCGGCCCGAGCTTCTGGATGCGGGCGTTACCGCGCTCGGCGACGAAGAGGGCGCCGTCCGAGGCGACCGCGATGCCGCTCGGGTCGAGCAGCGCTCCAGGTCCGCTGCCGGACGAGCCGATCGTCACGACGCGTGCGTGCGCGGGCAGCGCCGTCAGAAGGACGGCGAGAAGCACGAACGGGAGAAGCGTTCCCCCACCAGAACGGAAGCGGCACCTGATTGGGTCAAGATCGGCAGTTTCCGGCCGATCTTGAGCGCGTTTGCTAGCCCTTCGGCTTCTCCGGCTTGGGCTTCGCCTTCGTCTTGGATTTCCTGCCCTTCTTCGGCGCCGGCATCGTCGCCAGCGGACCCAGTCCCGCCGCCTGCTGCTCCTTCACGACCCGGCCCCGCGCCACCAGCTCACGCAGGCCCTCGTCGAGCGCCGCCGCCCGCAGCGTGTCGGCCACCTTCGTGAGCGTGGTCTCGCTCGCCGGGTGACCCCCCGCCTCGAGCAGCTGTCGCGCGCACCGCACGAGGTCGCGAATCAGGTCGCGCTGCATGTCGGCCGCCTCGACCAGCCGCTCGCGCGCTCCCGCGGACGAGATCCCGGCGTAGACGCGGTGGAGCTCCTCGGTCACCTCCACCAGCCGGCGGACGTCGTCGGGACGGTCGCGGCGCACCTGGTTGACGGCCCACGCGGCGACCGACGGCTTCTTCAGTGCCTTGACCGCGGCGGCCGCGTCGCGGTCGCCGTCCTTCCGCAGGCGCTTGGCCAGCTCATCGCGCTCGGACGTGAACTCCTCCAGCGGGAGCGCGTACAGGCGGTCGATCTCGCCGGCTTGTCCGTCGGGCACGCCTAAAGCGTGCCAGGCGTGCCGAACCCATAGCAGGGCCGCGGCGGCGAGTAGAGCTGCACGACCTCGAGCAGCGGCGTGTCGGCGCCGGCGAGATCGGCCAGGCTCTCGAGCGGCTTCGTCTGTGCGCGCTGGCCCTGGACGTCGCGGGCACGCTCGTACTTGCACGACTCGTTCGCGGGCTTGTGCCAGACGACGCGCTCGCGGATGCGCGGGTTCTTGATCGCGCCCACGCGGTTGACTACCTCGTCCCACTGGCTCGCCTCGAGGATCGCGGTGGCCGCGCCGACGGGCGCGCCACCATGCCCGTGCCCGGTGTCGGTGCCGGGCTGGTACCCGACGTGGATGTGGTCGTGGTGGTCGCCCATCGCGAAGGTCGCTCCGCCCAGGTCGAGCAATGAGATGATCTGGGCGGGGGCCAGTGAGCCCTGGAGGCGCATGATCGCGCGCACCGCGCGGTCCGTCACGCCGCCCGGCTGCTGATGGCCGAGGATCGGGACACCGTTGATGGCCGCGATGTCGACGGCGGTTCCGGTCGAGTGATGCGAGAGGTTCCCGGACGTCGTGATGGAGCCGATCCGGCCGCACTGGAGCGAGGTGACCGTGGGGTGCAGTCCGCTCTCCGCGAGGTAGGCGAGCACTGCGAGGATGCGCCGATCGATCCGGCCGGTCTCGATGTCGGTGCGCCCGCACGAGTGGATCTGGATGCGGCTGTCGGCGAGTACGCGGCGCGCGAGCAGCGTCTTCGGCAGGAGGATTGCCTGGCCGACCGAGAGGGTCGAGTCCTCGTCGCCGGGGTGCAGGACGCTCTTGCCGGAGGGCCGGTAGACGGCCGTCTGCTCGAGCAGACGCCAGCCGTCGAGCATCGGCTTCGGATCCACGAGCGGGGCGTCCTCGCCCGCCGGGCGGATGCTGAAGCGAAGCACCGGCGAGCGGTGCGACAGGCGGCCGATCGGCGTCCCGCCGGCGACGCTCACGTCCTTGCGCAGACGGACGAACTTGCGCTCGCCCTCGCGCTTGCCGGTGACATAGAAGCCCTTGGCCACGCGGCCGATGCCGTCGTAGCCGTAGCGGTTGCCGTAGCTGTCCTCGATGACGAACCCGACCCAGCGGCCGTCCTCGGTGCGAAGGATGCGCTTGATGACGCCGTCGCTGACGCTGATGACCTTTGCCCCCGGCTGGCCCTCGATGTCGACGTACTCGCGGTCCTCGGTGTCGTTCACGATGCGCGCCGGGCTCTCGCCGTTCTGGACATGCTCGAGCGCCGAGTTGCGGTCGAGTGCGCCGTCATACGTCGCGTGGCCACGGACCGGGAAACGGCCGTCGGCGAGTCCGGTGAGGGCACCGACCATCGCGCTCGGCATCGCGGCGATCGATTCCGCTCGCTCGAGCACGTCGGCGACGTACCAGTCGGCGTGGTTGTAGGCGAAGATCGCCGTGCGCAGGTCGGTCTCGGCGCCCGCGGCGTTCAGGTAGCGCGCCGCGGCGAAGATCGCGTCGACGGGGTTGTACGGGTCGCGCTTGCCGTCGCGGTTCGCGTCGGTGCCGTACGCCTTCCAGGTGGCGGGCATGAACTGCATCCAGCCCACCGCGCCGGCGGAGGAGACGTTCAGGTTGCGCCCGTAGTCGGTCTCGATCTCGTTGATCGCGGCGAGGACCTCCCAGCGGATCCCGTACTGGATGCCGGCGGCCTGGTAGATCGGCAGCAGGAAGATCGGGATGCGGAAGCGCTGGATGACGAAGTTGGGGACCGTGGTGGTCGGCGAGGGCGCGGGCAGCAGGTCCATCTCGGCCGCTGCCTCCTCGACCTCCTTCTGGGCCTTGCGCTCGGCGCGCTCGGCCTCGAGCGCCGCCTGACGCTCGGCGCGGCGCTCGGCGGCATGCTCCTGGCGCGCACGGGCGCGGCGGTCACGGCGCTCGGCGGCGCGGCGCTCGGCGGCCTCGCGGCGGCGGATCTCGGCGCGCGAGGGCCCCTGCGGCTTGGGCTGCGGACGCGGCTTGGGCTGAGGCTTCGGCTTGGGGGCGGGCTGCGGCTTCGGGGCCGGCTTCGGCGCGGGCTTCGGCTTCGCGGCCGGCTCGTCCGGACCCTCGTCCACCGCCACCGGCGCCCCCTGGGACGTCCCGCCGGGAAGATCCCCGACCGGACGGAGGCTGTTGCGGCCGTCGTCGCCCAGGCGGGCGATCGCCGAGCCGCCCGCCGCGAGAACCGCGACGAGGATGAAGGCTGCAAGAGCTGTAAGTCGGAGGGTCTGTCGTTTCATGGCGTTGAGCGCGGTGGGCGCGCCAGGAGGGCCTTTTCCCCCATCGGAGCGCGCTCGGCGGGCTCTGAGGCAGCCCCCCTGCGGCATAGGTCATCCGTCCAGGATCAGGACGCGGGGAGCTCGCGCCAGGAACCCTGTACCGGGGCAGCGCCGCTGAACGCTGTGAGGCTTCCGAAGACGCCCTCCGCGTAGACGACGTTCAGCTTGCTCGAACCGGCCGACAGTCCGCCGTCGCCATCGACCGCGACCGCCCCGACGATCGTCGCCGATCCCTGGGTCCTGACCACCTCACCGGTGGAGCCCTGGAGGTTCGCGCCGTAGACGAGCCCGTAGAACGTCACGTTGCCGCCCAGGTACAGTGTTCCGCTCGCGATGACGAGCGTCCCCGGAGCGGTCGCGGAGTTCGCCTTTCCGCCGCCGGCGTAGCTGCAGTCGCCGCTCTCGACGAAGACCATCTCTCCGGTGATCGACGACGGGCAGCCCGACGCGTAGTACGTGCCGAGTGCCTTCGCCTGGGCGCGGAAGGTCTCCAGCGTCTCGGGCGTCACGATCGTCTCGCCGGGGTACTCCGTCGTCGTCGTGTCGGGCGAAATCTGACCCGGCCTGTACTCGAGGCAGTGGGGTGACTGCCCCGGACAGCGGACCGCGACGGGCGCCGGCTGCGCGGCGTTCCCCTTCGTGTCTACGATGACCTTGTTGCCGTTGTTGGTGCTCTGGAACCAGCCGGCGGTGACCGCGTTCCTGGGGAACTGGATCGTCGACTCGATGCGCTTCACGAGCAGGACGACCGACCGCTCCCCGTCTGTTGCGCGCGCGTCGGCGCGCACCCACATCTTGCCGTTGTCGTTCGCGTCCCAGCTCGGGAGCGACGGCACCACGGCCGGGTCGTAGTACTCGGTCCCGGTGTCGTCGCGCACCTGGACCGACCAGGCGCGGTTCGTGTAGTCGCCGCCGCTGAAGGTGCGCGCGAGAAGGCTCGCGCTCGGGCAGTTGAGGCTGGTCGAGGCCGAGGTGCAGCTCGCCGGGTATGCGCCGCTCGCCGCACCCGGCCAGGCCTTCCCGAGCACGAACACCGACGCGTCGAGCGCGGCCTCCGCGAGGTTGAAGGAGCTCTCCGACTTCCGCTCGTGCGCCGACTGCGTCTGCTGGGCGTCGACCAGCGAGAGCAGCGGCAGCGTCAGCGAGATGAGGATGCCGAGGACGAGGACGCTCGAGACGAGCCCCCAGCCGTCCTCCTGGCGCAGCCGTGCGCGGATCGCGCTCATGGCAGCACCACCGTTTGGGTCGGCGACCGGCCGAGCAGGCCGCTCGCGTCGCGCACGTCGAGACGAACCTCGTAGGTGCCGCCCGCCGGCGCGGCGTAGTCGAAGATCAGCCCGCGCCCGACCTCGGCCCCGTTCACGAACCAGAAGTAGGTGAGTGGATCGCCCTCGGGATCCGAGGAGGTCGAGCCGTTCAGGAGGACGTGGCTCGTGCCGACCGCTGCGCCGGTGAAGAGCGCGGTCGGCGCCCGGTTCTGGTTGCGCAGGTACACGCCGGTCTCGAGGGACGACTCCTCCGCGCTGTTCGCCGGGTTCGCGTTCAAATGAAGGTTGACGGTCACCGCCGTGATGAGGCCCGAGTCGGTGCGGCCATACGTCCAGAGGGCGCGGTCGGTGCCCCCCGAGCGGTTCGTGATGTAGTCGCCGACGACCCGCGACGAGCTCCAGGACGTGGACGGGCATGCGGTCGAGGCCGGGAGTGCCGGCGCCGTCGTCGTGGTCCAGCGCTGAGTCTGCTCGAGCAGCCGCGCGCGGTCCGGGTCGCTGGCGTCGAGGCAGTACCGGACGCGCCGCAGGTTGCGCGTGTTGCTTCCGCTGGCGCGCGGGCGATCGACCGAGCGGAAGACGAGGTCGTACGCGCCGGACCGCTCGATCACCGCCGGGAACTCGGGCGACGGCGCAATGTTTCGAAGGGCGCGCGAGAGCTCACGGCCCGTCTGGCGCGCGCGGTCCTGCATGTCCACCCGGTCGTTCGCCGTCTTCCCGAGCCGCGTCACCTGGTCGAGCACGCTCAGCGTGGCCGACATCACGATCACCATGAGCATCGCTGCCACGAGCATCTCGGGGAGCGTGAAGCCCCGCTCGTCGCGCAGCCTGTTCATCCGCTCACCGGCCCCAGCGGCGTGGACTCGGCGAACCGCGCATCGACGGCGGACACCCAGTATTCGTGCGTCACGCCGTTCGTTTCGTGGTCGGTCATCGTCATCTCGGTGCCGGCGACCTGGTCGTAGCGATCCGCGATCGCGGTCCCGTCGCGGTAGATGACGTACGACTGGATGGCGTCGCCGTCGGCGTCCGGCAGCGCCGCAGCGGTCCACTGAAGGATGGTGTTGCCGACCGCGTCCTTGGCCAGTGTCAGCGAGAGCGGCTCGTTCGGCGGCGTGTTCGCCGTGTTGACGTTCACGCGCTCGGACGGGTCACCCTCGCGCTGCTGATCCAGGGTGTCCCGATCGATCGCGACCGCCCAGTACTCGAGCGGCTGCCCGGTCTGGACGGGTGGGGTCTGGTCGACGCACTTCGGGGCGGTCGTGAAGTCACAGACGACCTCGGCCGCCCCGGTGGCCTCCTGGCGGTACACGCGGTAGCCGATCACGTCGCGCTCGCGGTTTGCCGACCACTGGGTTTCCACCAGGCCGTTGTTCCGGGCCGCGACCATGTCCTGGGGAGCGAGCGGGGCGAAGCGGTTGATGACGACCGTCACCGACCGCACCTCCCCGCCGAGGCCCGCAGCGTCGAACGCCTGGGCGGAGACGTCGTACACGCCGTCCACGGTCGGGAGCTCCCAGCCGAACGCCCAGCTTGTTCCGTCGCCCGTCGCCGCATCCTGCTGCGCGCCGTCGAGCGACCAGACGACTGCCGAGGCGCCCTCCGTGGTCGTCGCCACGAATGAGGCGGACGCGGCGAGCGGATCCGTGATCGGCGAGGCGCTAGGGCTCGACATCTCGACGGCCGAGACTCCGGGGGCGTCGATTCCGCCGCGCGCCGAGACCAGGGTCGACTGTCGCGAGGTACCCCTGCCGGAGCTGTTGCTCCATGTGACGGAGACCGTCACGCGCTTGTGGTCGATCGAGTTGCCGTCAACGGAGCCGCCCGAGCCCTCTCCGGCGCAGAAGTTGCCGGATGCGCGGGAGCCCAGGCCGTCGGCGGGCTCGTCGAGCCAGCAGACCTGCACCTGGACCGTGAAGACCGTGTTGTCGCGCTCGATCCGCCACGGGCTGGCCGACGCGCCCGCGAGCGCGGGGTTCTCCCGCATGCGGGTGACGACCGAGCCCGGAGCGAGGTCGCGGTACGGAATCCCCTTCGCCTCCTCGAGCACCTGCCGTGCGAGGGCGGTCGCGTTCTGGCGGTCGCTCGCGTTGCGCGACTGCTTGCTCGCCGTGTCGAGCATCGCCAGCGTGCCGAGCGCCCCGATGAGGAGCACGACGACCGCGACCATCATCTCGACGATCGTGAAGCCCCGCTCCTGTGTCAGTCGCCGCATCCCGTCAGCCTCAGCCGGCCGTCGTCGTGACGCGGAGGACCTCGGCGAGCGAGGTCTGTCCCGCCTTGACCTTGTCGAGGCCGTCGAGGTGCAGCCGGCGCATGCCCTCGTGCCCGGCCGCCTCGGCGATCGTCTCGGCCGCGGCGCCGGCGAGCACGAGCTCGCGGATCGCCTGCGACAGGGGCATCACCTCGAACATCCCGATGCGGCCGCGGAAGCCGGTCGAGCCGCAGCGGACGCAGCCCGCCGGGCCGTAGGCCTTCACGTCCTCGGTCACTTCGAAGCCGTTCTCGCGCAGCATCTCGGCCGGGATCGTCACCGGCTCCTTGCACGCGTCGCAGAGGGCGCGCGCCAGCCGCTGGGCGACCACACACGAGATCGAGGACGCCACGAGGAACGGCTCGATGCCCATCTCGACCAGCCGCGTCAGCGCGCTGGGCGCATCGTTCGTATGGAGCGTCGAGAGGATCAGATGGCCGGTCAGCGACGACTCGATGGCGGTCGCGGCCGTCTCGCGGTCACGGATCTCGCCGACCATGATCACGTCGGGGTCGGCGCGCATCATCGAGCGCAGGCCGGCGGCGAAGTCGAGGCCGGCCTTCTGGTTCACCTGGACCTGCTTCACACCCTCGACGCGGACCTCGACCGGGTCCTCGATCGTGATGATCGTCTTCTCCGGGCTGCGAATCGTGTCGAGCGCCGAGTAGAGCGTCGTGGACTTACCCGAGCCGGTGGGGCCGGTCACGAGCACCGCCCCGTGCGCGCGCGAGATCGCCTTCTCGAAACGGGCGAGCGAGTCGCCGGTCATCCCGAGCTCCTCGAAGCTGAGCACGCGCTCGGTCTTCTCCAGGATGCGCATTACGACCGACTCGCCCTCGACCGTGGGAAGCGTGACGAGGCGGATGTCGACGACACGCCCGTCAAGCGAGATGCTCACGCGGCCGTCCTGCGGCTTGCGCCGCTCGGCGATGTCCAGGTCGGACATGATCTTGATCCGCGACACGACGCCGGCGACCAGGCGGCGCGGGACCGTGGTCGCGTCCCACATCACGCCGTCGATCCGGTAGCGCACGTTCATGTCGCCGCGGGTCGCGTCGAAGTGGATGTCGCTCGCACCGCGCTCGATCGCGGCGGCGATGACCGAGTGGACGAGGCGGACGACCGGGGCGTCCTCCGCCGGCGTCTCGAGGTCGGTGACGTCGGCCGGCGCATGGTCCTCGACCTCGGTCTCGACCGCGATCTGGTGGTCAACGCGGTCGATGTGCGCGATGACCGCGGTGAGGTCCTCCTCGGTCGCGACCGCGCGGTGGACGTCGTAGCGCGTCATCATCGCGATGTCGTCGACCGCGAGGATGTTGGCCGGGTCGGCCATCGCGACCAGGAGCGTGTGGTCGTCGAGGAACGCGACGGGCACCGCCGCGTAGCGCTTGGCGGCGTTCGCGTCGATCAGGTTCGCCGCGCCCATGTCGGGCGTGAAGACGGAGAAGTCGATGTACTCGAGCCCGTGGCGCTCGGCGAGCGCGCGGCTGAGCTGCTCGGCGGTGATGACGCCGCTGTTGATCAGAACCTCGCCGGTGAGCTCGCCGCTGCGGCGGGCCAGCTCGACCGCGGCCTCGACGACCTCGCGCTTCGCAAAGCCGAGCTCGGCGATCACCTCGCCGATGCGGCGATCCGGCCGGTCGCGGAACCGCGGCTCCACGAGGCCGGCAAGGCGCGCCTTGACCTGCTCACGCCGCTGCGGCGACGTGGGGCTTGGAACAGGGGTGTCCGATCGGGTGGGCATCCTGTTGGCAGATCGGCACGGGGCGCCTACGGGGTGGACTCTCGCGCGTGAAGCCTGGACGGAAGGTTGAGCAAGGTTTTGCGGGAGAGGCGTCCAGTTTTCTAGCCGGTACTCAAGAGTGGGTCCGGGGCTGGCGAGAACGAAGTCAGGTGTCCCTCCCATGCCTCTCAAGTTCTTTCAGCCCAAATCCCACACCCACGTCGGTCTTCACATCGACTCGCTCCGCGCCTCGGCCGTAGCGGTCGATCGCAAGCGCGTCGTGTCCGCCGCCAGCGTCGAGCTGCCGCCGGGCGCCGTGACCGATGTCGGCGTCCCCGAGCCGGGGCAGCTGGCGGAGTCTCTCCGCGAGCTCTTCGCGCGTGGGGGCTTCGGGCGTCGCGTGTACCTGGGCCTGTCGGTCCGCAACGGCGTCGTGCGCCTGCTCGACATGCCCCTCATCGACGACGACGCTCAGCGCGACAGCGCGGTCCGGTTCCAGGCGGCGGAGGCGATTGCCATGCCGCTCGAGGAGGCGATCCTCGACTACGCGGTCGTCGGACAGTCGGTCCAGCCGCCCGCCCCGCCCCGCATGCACGTCGTGCTCGCCGCGGCCCGGCGTGCCCCGGTTCAGGAATTCGTCGAGGCCGTCCAGGCTGCCGGCCTGCGGCCCCAGGGCATCGAGCTCGAGCCCTTCGCGCTCGTTCGCGTCCTCGGAGAGCCCGCCGCTGAGGGCGAGCCCGCGCGGCTCTACGTCCACGTCGGCGCGGCCAACGCGGTCCTGGCGATCGCAGTCGGCCACGCGTGCATGTTCACCCGTTCGGCGCCGTCTTCCGGCGCCGGCCTCGCGGAGCACATCCGGATGCTGCTCGGCTACCACGCCAGCCAGCCCGGGATGCGCGAGGTCACCGAGGTCATCGTCTCGGGCGCGGGTTCAGACGGGAACGTCTCGCTCGACGCGCTCGGTGTTCCGGACGGGATCCCGGTCCGCTTCGCCTCGCCCTTCGGCAGCCTCGAGGTCGGTTCGAGCAGTGAGGACGACCAGCGCCATCTGACACTTGCCACGGGTATCGCGCTCGGAGCGTTCGCATGAAGCGCATGAACCTCCTTCCGCCCGAGCTGCGCCCGCGCGACGGTGCCCGTCGCGGCAGCTCCTACGTCGTGATCGGCGGCCTTACCGTGGCCGTCGTCGCGATGCTCGCCTACGCGCTCGTGCTTGGCGGCGTCCGCTCCGACGAGGCCGAGCTGGCCTCGCTGAAGGGCGAAACCGCCGAGGCCAATGCGCGCGCCGAGGCGCTGCGCCCCTACGGCGACTTCGCCGCGATGAAGGAGCAGCGCGAGCAGTCCGTGCGCACCGTCGCCGAGGCCCGCTTCGACTACGAGCGCCTCACGCGTGAGCTCACGCGGATCCTGCCTTCCGGCGTGTGGGTGAGCCATCTCGACGTGGCCCCCGCAGTGCCGGATCCGACCACCGCCGCCGAGGGCGCGGACCCGGTCACCGGCTCGACCGTGCAGCCGCCGGCCATGACCGTCTCCGGCTGCGCGCCGGGCCAGGCCGTGGTCGCCGACACTCTCGACCGTCTGCGCGCGATCACCGGCGCTGTGGAGGTCGAGCTCGGATCTTCGACCGACGCAGGTGACGCGCTCTCCCCCTCGGCCCCGCGCCCGCGGCTCTCCAGCAGCGCCGGGCCGGCCGGATGCGGCAAGGACGGCATGCCGCGCGTCGAGTTCGACGCGACGGTCACGCTGACCGCGCCCGCCGTGGAGGCGCTCGCCGCCCCCGCGACGACGCCCACCGCTACCACCGTGGAGACAGGCTCATGACCGCGCGCGACCGCAAGCTTGTGATGATCCTCGTGCCGGCCGCGATCTTCGCGCTGTACTGGCTGCTGCTGATGAACCCGGCGCTCGACCGCCGGGCCGACCTCGAGCGCCCGCTCGCTGAGGCGCAGACGCAGCGCGACGCCGCGGTCGCCGAGGCCCAGCGGATGGTCGAGGCGAAGGAGAACTACGAGCAGGACTACTCGGAGCTCGTGAAGCTCTCGAAGGCGATCCCGCAGGCGGTTGCGGTCTCCGAGCTGATGCGCGAGCTGAACTCCGCCGCCGAGGGCATGGACATCAGCTTCAGCAACATCTCGATGGCCTCGGCCGCGCAGGCCGCCGCCGGCGCCGCGCCGACGGCGCTGACGCCGGGTGCCGAGGGTCTCGACCAGATCCCGGTCGAGCTGACCTTCGACGGGCGCTTCTTCGCGCTCTCCGACCTCTTCGAGAGCGTCCAGAAGTTCGTCCAGGTCGCCGACGGCAAGCTTGAAGTCCAGGGGCGTCTGATCCGCGTCGACGAGTTCTCGTTCGACAGCGCTTCATTCCCGAACATCACCGCGCAGATCAAGGCGACGATCTACGCCGCCCCGGCCACCGAGGGCCCCACCGGGGGCGCAACCCCGGTCGGACCGCCCGGCGCCGAGCGCGGTGACGGCGGACTCGAGCCGGTCGAGAACTTCGCTCCCGCAGCGACGGTGACGCCGTGAACAACCTCCCGTTCGACCTTCAGCCGTTCAAGGACCTCGCCGTCGACGTCTGGGAAGACCTGAGCCGCACGCGGCTGGCCCCGATCGCGGTCGCGCTTGCGCTCGTGCTCGCCCTCGTCACGGGTTTCATCGTCCTCCCCGGCGACTCGGCCGAGAGCACGACCACCGACCCCGTCGTGACCGCTGCGGTCGGCGACGAGGAGGTGTCGTTCACGGTCCCGGGCGAGAAGCCCGTGCGCATGTCCGACATCGAGCTGTCCGCGCCGCGCGATCCGTTCCGCTCGCTCGGCGGCGTCGACGCCGCGAGCGGCGAGCAGACGCTGATGGCGGCGGGCGAGCAGATCACCGACTCCGTGATGAGCTCTACGGGTGGCGTGCCCGCCGCGGACGACACGAGCTCTCTGGTGCCGCTCAGCGACGTGACCTCGACGCCTCCCCCCTCTTACCCGCCCACCACGCCGGTCGACGATCCGGCACCTGACCTCGACCCGGCCCCGCATGCGGCTCCGGATCCGGACTCGGATTCGGATGAAGGCAGCGGCCAGTTCGGCAACGAGGGCCACGAGCCCACGTCGGAGCCGGTCACGGACTACTCATACGCGGCCGACATCCAGTTCGGCCTGGTGGACGACCTGAGGCGCTACTCCACGGTCCACCGGCTCGCGCTGATCCCGAGCCGCAAGATGCCGCTGATCATGTACCTGGGCGTGGCCTCGGACAAGCGGACCGCGGTCTTCATGGTGGACTCGCGCCTCAGCCAGGGCGGCGAGGGCGTCTGTGTCCCGCGCGACTCCCTCTGCACCTTCATCGAGATGCGCGCTACCCCCGCGCAGGACGAGCATCGCTTCCGCGACGCCGACGGCAACGAGTACCTGCTGCGCCTGCGCGGCCTGGTGCAGACGTCGGCCTCCAGCTCGCCGATGGAAGGCCCGTCATTGTCCAGCCTCGACGGAACCCCGTCGATGGTGGACGGCTCGCAGTAGGGCCCGCCGCCCCGCCGCACCCCGCCGTCCCGCCGTCCCGCCGCGAACTCTGTTAGCCCCGCGCCGGAAACCGGCGCCGGATCAACAACGTTCGGCCTGGGCTAGTCGCCGGCGGCGTGAATCCGCATCTTGAAACCGCGCACTTCATCTGAGAACGGGCCGAAATTGGTGCGAAACGACGCCGCTTCTCGCGCGGGCCTTTTCCGCTTAGGTTTCGGGCTCACGGGTGCCGCCACAGCTACCGACCGCTGGCTCGACACATATCCGCGAGGGCGTGTTTCTTGCTGATACTCGGGTACTAACGCGCCATGATTTCTTCGATTCGGATCAGCGTCGTCGTCCTTGCTCTCTCGTTCGCCGTGACCGTTCCAGCGCCCGCCGCTGCGGACCACGGCGGCCCCTACCACTTCACCTCGGAGAAACACGCACGCAAGGAGATCAAGCGACTTGTGCGCCGCACGGCGCGCAAGGACGGTCGCAACCTCCAGCGAATGAAGCTCGAGTACTGCCGCTATGGGCAGACCAAGGTCTGGCAGGACTGGCGCTGGCTCTGCGACCTGTACATCAAGGTCGACGGCGACCTCTACTGCGGCTACGGCCGCATGACCAAGAAACCGGGGCGCGACCGCGTGGAGTTCAACGTGGCCCGCTGGCGCTGCTGAGCGCTGAGGCGTCGGGATAGCGGCGGCAGACGACGCGCCAAAGGTCCGTTGCCCTGATCCGATAGGACCGATAGGACGACAGAACCCGCTCCGAGAGCGGGTTCATGGGCCGTGCTGGGCTCGAACCAGCGACCCCCAGCTTGTCGAGCTGGTGCTCTCCCAACTGAGCTAACGGCCCGGGTCGCGGGCTAGCGTAGCAGCGCTCGGTCAGGCCGCCGGGGCGCCGACCTCGGGCACCACGCCGCTCGGCTGGGACGCGTCCTGGAGCACTCCGCGGGCACGCATCGTGATCTCGAATGTCTCGCGCGTCGAGTGGCGCGGCTGCCACCCGAGCGCCTCCTTCACCTTCTCGTTCGAGCACACCCACGGGTTCATCGCGAACTCGAGCTGACCCGGCGGCGTCTCGCTCGCGCCCAGCCGCCAGGTGGCGCGGCCCATGGCCTTCGCGAGCCGCATCGGCATGCGGCGGATCTTCGCGTCGATGATCTCGAAGGTCTCGCGCATGGTCATCAGGCCCTCGCCGGTGACGTTGAAGGCACCCGCATGCCGGCCGTCGAGCAACCCTGTGAGCGCGTCCACGAGATCGTCCTCGTGCACGAACTGGATGAGCTGGTCGAGGTTCCCGCCCAGGTCGGGCTGGAAGGGCGCGTCGGCCCAGATCCGGACGAGGTAGTTGTCCACGTTCGGGCCGAAGACGATGCACGGCCGGACGATGGTCATCGTCCGCTCGGGGTGCTGAAGCGCCCACAATTGGCACAGCCGGTCGGACTCGGTCTTGTCGCGCGCGTACTCGAACGCGGCCACGCCGCGCACGGGCCAGTCCTCCGTGATCGGGACCGGGTTGTCGGGGAACGCGCCGTACGCCGTCGTCGACGACGTGACGAGCACGTGCTCGACGCCGGCGTGCGACGCCGCCTCGAGCACGTTGTGCGTGCCGTTGACGTCGATGTCGTACATGAGCTGCTCGTCCTTGATCGGGTTGAGGACGAACGCGAGGTGGATCAGCACGTCCGGCCGCTCGCGGGCGACCAGCTCGCGCACCGCGCCGGCGGCGCGCACGTCGAGCTCGGCCCACTCGCTCTTCGGCCGGAAGGAACGCGGCGGACGCACATCCGCGATGACGATCCGCTCCGTTTCCTCCCGCTCGCTCAGCCGCTCCACGAGCCGACTGCCGATGTACCCGGACCCGCCCGTCACGAGGTAGCGCATGCGCCAACCCTAACCCGTCCGGCAAGCCCTACATCCTTCGCGCTCGATGGAGATCGCACGCATCAGCGAGCCTACGCGCGACCGTCCGTATGTCGACCCGGCGGAGCACTTCGTGCTCCCGGCTCCCCCCGGCGAGCTCGACCTCGCCCGCTGGCTCTACGAGCGCACGCCGATGGCCGCGCCCACCGTCCGGCTGCTGCCGGCGGGCGCCCACCGGCCGCTCGAGCTGCCGCAGGTTCGCGCGTCTTCCACGCCGGGCCACCGGTCTCGGCGGGCGCGTGCCGGACTAGCCCATGCCGTCCACGCCGCCTACCTGGTGGACATGAACGGCCTCGCGCCGCGCGAGCTGGTGGGGTCCCCCATCAGGACCGAGCGGGGCGTGCGCCAACACCTGCGCGACGGCCGCCACGCGCTGGGGGCGTTAGGCGCGTGGCCGTGGGCGGTCGTGGACGGCGGCCCGCTCCCGCGCAACTGGTGGGCGGATCGCGACTTCGCCGCGGCGCTGGCCGAATGGGCCTGCGCGGCGGCGCCCGTGCGCTAGAGGCGCCGACCGGAATCGAACCGGTGTAAACGGCTTTGCAGGCCGCTGCGTAACCACTCCGCCACGGCGCCGGAGCGCGGCAAGCGTAGCGTCGGCCCGCCCGTGGGCGGCCCCGAGGCCAGGGCTATACTGGGCGCCGCCTGCGGATGTAGCTCAGTTGGCTAGAGCGTCTGCTTGCCATGCAGAAGGTCGAGGGTTCGAATCCCTTCATCCGCTTCGTCTGAGAACCCCGCTACGGCGGGGTTTTCTGCGTCTAGGGGCTCTCCTGACTCGGCCTCCTGGTCATGGTCTGAACGGCCGCCAGTGCCCATTGGTGCCCAATCAGCGGCCCCGACGAGCTCGTCGACGTGCGCGCCGTGGCCGCGGTCGCTGTCGATTACCTGCGCGTAGATCCGCAGCGTGAGCCCAGGGTCGGTGTGTCCGACCTGGCCCATGACGTAGCGGACGTCGGCGCCGCCGGCGAGCTGCAGCGAGATGTACGTGCGACGCAGCGAGTGCGGGGTCAGCCCGGCCGGGATCGGCTGCGCCTCCTGCCCGTCGAGCGTTCCGTTCGCGGCCGCGACGGCGCGCGCGAGCAGCCGGCGGACGTTGCTCTCGTCGTCGCGCCCTCCCCCGTCGGTCGAGCCCGTCTTGCCCTTGCGGCGGCCGTAGCCGGGCTCGGTCGCGAACACGTAGTCGGCGGGCCTCGCGTGACGGGCGCGGGCGCGGTACTCGGTGAGGAGCTCGCGCAGCGCTGGCGTCAGGTCGACTCGGCGTACGCCAGCAGGCGTCTTCGCGTCGGTCACGTCGAGGCGGCCAGCGCCGAGATTGACGTCGCGCCACCGCAGCTCGAGCGCCTCCCCGATCCGCAGTCCTGCGAGCGCGAGCGTCGCAAGCAGCGGCTGCCTGCGCCTCGAGTCGCCCTCTCGCGGAGCCTCCTGGTCGAGCCGCCCCGCCGCGGCGAGCAGCGCCGCGACCTGGGGCGGGTGGAGGAACGTCCGCGCTGGCGTTGCCGCTTTCAGCCGCCGTCGCCTTCCGCTCGCCGGGTTCGCCGGCATGTGCCCGTATTCGACCGCCACGTCGAGGATCGCGGCCAGGAGGACGAGTGTCTTGTTGATCGACTCGTTCGACAGCGGGCGGGCTGTCGTGTCGCCCCGCTCGCGGGCCTTGCGGATGCGCTCACGCTCGGCGACCTTGAACGCCCGGTATCGGTCGACCTCCTCGATCGTGATCGCGGAGAGTCTGTGCTTCGCGAACCACGGGAGCAGATGATTCGAGAGCCGCCAGCGGTAGTCGACGCGGGTCCGCTCGGCGAGCTCCGGCTCCTTCGCCGCGTACCACTCCGACGCGAACTCGTGGAACGCCGGCACCGGGACCAGCCGCTCGGGCGCCGGCTCGTCGCGTCGAGGGCGCCACGTGCCGCGGCGCACGTCGGCGAGCACGTTCTGCAGCTCCTCCTCGGCGCGCCCGCGCGACCAGCCATCGTCCGTCGAGCCCAGCGTCACGAACTCACGCCGCCCATACGCCCGGAACCTGAGCGCGAACACGCGCGACCCGTCGACGCGTGTTCGGACGACGATCTGGCCCTTCGCAGCGCGTGCCATCAGGCGCTCGCACCGTCGCGCAGGCGTGAGACGACCAAGAGGGTCTCGAGGTCGCCGTCCATCGCGCCGCGCGTCTCTTCGAGCCACCGCTCGTGATCCTCGGGCGAATGCTCGGGGTCGACCTGCCGCATCCGCACCACCTCGTCTCGAAGTACCCCCTCGCACGATTCAGCGATCCGCGCCAGGACACGCTCGAGCCTGTCGGGACGAATTGCCAGCTCGAAGTGCTCGCGGGGATCGGCGAACTGCCAGCCGATGTCTTCGAGCAAGGCGAACGTGTCGTCGACGCGCTCCCGCGCAGCAAGGAACTCGTCGCGGTCCCCGCCCGCGAGCGGCACGCCGAGCATTTCGACGTCGCGCTCGAACTCTTCGAGCGCGAGCCAGAGCTTGTCCCGCTCGTGGCGATCAATCGTCCGCGCCATCACGCGTACACCGCATCGACGCCCCCTGCGGTCTCCTCGACGTGCTCGAGCAGATGCAGCCACAGCTCGACGTCGGCCATAGTCCGCCGCACCGCGGCGCGCGTCTCCCGGCCGCGCCGCATCTCGGCGGCACCCTTCACCTCGTCGACGGCGTCGAGCAGACAGCCCTCGAGCGTCGTCGAGATCACACGCGGGTCGCCGTCGACAAGGAGCGTGCCCCCCTGGTCGCGCACCTGGTCGAAGAGCCGCTCGGCATGCTCGACCCGCGCGCGGTAGTACGGGATCTCGACACCGTCGGCGCCGCCGCGCCGGAAGAACCTGACGGTGTCGTTCAGCGCCGTGCTCGCATAGTCGAGCGTGGCTGTCGCCTCCTCCTTGAATCGCTCGGCGTGCTCGGCCGGGATCGTGATTCGAACTGCGGGCATGGGCTGCCGCTCCTCTCGGTCGGGAGGGGCCGGCTTGCGGGGGTAGCCTTGCCGCCGGAGCCTCGGATCTCTGGTCCTTTGGCTCCCACGGGGCGGGCCGTTCGCGCGGTGCCGCCCCACTTAGTAGCTGTGTCCGGGTCCACTCTAGCGCATCGTCAGTAAACTGGACACCGTGAGCTCCGAACACGAGGAACACTTCACAGCGATCCGCGCCGCGATCGACCGCCGCACAGAGGCGGATCGTGAGTGGCGCGCCGCAACGGACGCCCTGGCGTACGCCGCAGCCGCGGCTTACGCGGACGGGGTCCCGGTGGCGGCGATCAGCCGCACCGCAGGCATGGCGCGGCAGGCGATCTACAACCTGCTCGAGCACCACAAGGTGCTCGAGGCGGGCCCGCCTCGACGACCCCCTGCCGGAAGACGCGGCCGCCGCTCGCCCGGCCCTCGGTAGCCGCCAGCTCAGGGACGACCCCTCGACTGTCCTCTCGACCCGCCTCGTGCGCGTCACCGTTACGGCTTCCCCGGGTCCAGGTGGTCGAGCCTCTCGGCGAGCGTGAGGATCGCTGCCTCAAGCTCGTCGATGCGGTTGTGCACGTTCGAGAACTCCTGCCAGATTTTCAGGTTCATCCGCATGATCAGGATCTGACGCCGGGTCATCACGTCAAGCTCGCCGCCGGCCGCCTCGCGCAGCTCGGCCTCGAGCGCGTCGACCTCCTGCTCCTGAGCGAGCCTGTCCGCTGTCTGCTCAATCCGCCGAGCAGCCGAAGCCTCGAGCTCCTCGCGCCAACCCATCAGATCCCCACACCCGCGGAGACCAGGTCCGTGAAACCTTGGCCGCCGGCTTCGAACGCGAGCGCGCCGGCGAGGTTCTTCGGATCCGTGTTGTCCTTGATCTCCTCGTTCGAGGTCGCGATGACTTGCAGGATGTCATTCTGCTTGCCCGCGATCGCCTCCGCGATCTGCCGGGCAAGGACCGGATCGCCCTGCACGAGCGCATCCGTCCGCTGCTTCTGAAGCGCGGCGAGCTCAGCCTCGAGCGCAGGCATGATCGTCTCGCGCATGTAGTCGGCCCGCGCGGCGCCGCCGGTTTCGAACGTTCCGGCGATCCGTTGCTCGAGCTCGATCCGCTGGAGACCGAAGTCGGCCATCGTCTTGCCGTGGGTGGCCGTGTCGACGAGGTCCTGGGAGGCGCGCAGCGACGCGTCGCGGAACAGGTCGGCGGCGGTCGCCATCGCGTTCGCGAGATCGTTCGCGGACGACTGCGCTGACAGCCAAGCCTGCCGCGCCCCAGCGACGTCCCCGATTTTCGATAGCGCGATGAACTGCCCGTAGGCGGCATCGCGCTGCGCGGCGATCGCCGGGACCACACCCTGCTTGATCCCGGCGGCCCGCGCGCGCATCCCCTCCGGGGTGTCCGCTGTCCTGAGCAGCCGCTGGCGGGCGTCCAGCGCGGCGAGGTATCCCTGCTGGACCTGAAGGGTGAACTCGGTGTCACCGACGCGCTTGTTGGCGGCCGCGGCGATCGACTGGCGCTGCAGCTCGATCCTGGAGACCTGCGCCTCGCCGATCGCGAGGAGGTTCTCGGCGAGCGCTTCGGTGATCTCGCGGGCCGTGTCGCGGTCCCCCGCCCGTCGCGCTTTCTGAAGCGCTTTCTGGAGGTCATTCCGTTGCGCGCGAAGGTTGTCGGCGGTCTTGCGCTGGAACGCGGCGAGCATCGCGAGCCCGGCCACAGAGTCCCCAGCGATGTTCTCGCGCCGCATCCGCTGATCGAGCCTCGTTGACGCCCGCTCGATCGATGTGGCGAGACGCTGCTGATGCGCGACGAGCAGCCCTGTGCGGCGGCCCATCTCGGCCTCGACCAGGTCGATCGACGCCCGCAGCCGCTGGATCTGGGCGCCCTCTCGGCGGGTGACCCCGCCCTTCTGCAGGTCGCTGATCTGCCGGCGGATGAACGTCCGCGTGCGGAGCAGCCGCGCGTAGCTGATCCGCGCGACGTTGTCGAGGCCGCCGGCGAATGAGTGCAGGAGCTCTTCGACCCTGTCGTTCGCCTTCGACGCGGCGCTCTCGATCAGTCCTACCTGTCTGCGGAGCCGTCGGGCGAACGGTCGGCCGCGGGCGCGTATCTGCTCGCGCAGCCAGTCGGGTTCGCGCTCGCCGGGGACGGAGCCGCCGCGCTGGAAGCGACCGGCGATGCCGCCGCGGCGCAGCTTCTGGACGCCGAGGTGGACGTGCGGGTTGTCGCCCCAGTTGTGGTTCGCGACGCGCCAGAGGAGCTGCGCGTTGTAGCCCTTCAGCCCGGGGATGTTGTAGCGCGTGTACGTGCCCGGCTGGTGCGGAGTCCCGAGGCGCCGCTTGATCGCGTTGAACACGCGGTCGCCGGGGTCGCAGTCAGCGGCGTACGCGTTCTTCTTGCCGGTGTAGTGGTCCGACATGTCAGCGCCCTCGACGGTGTCGTAGGGGCGCTTGTACGAGTTCGCGAACCCGCGGGACGCCTGCTTCACGATCCGCTCGGTCCCCATGTAGCCGCCGCCGGGCGCGATCCCTGTCGCTGTGGCGCCGCTGCCTTGCGGCTTGCGGATGTTCGTCGGCACGCGGGTCTGGCGGGTCGGCCGCGACCCGGCGATCGCGGACGCGCCGATGAGGTCTCTCAGGCCGCTGACGCCGAGCAGGCGCTGGGTGCCGGAGAGGCCCGCGTCGAAGCCCGTTCTGAACGAGCCGCCCGTGAGTCCGGTGAGCATCTCGCGGCGGGTCCACCGGTCCATCTTGCGCGCCGGGATCCCGGGCTCTTCTGGCCGCCACGGCCCCTTCACGGTGACCGTCTTCCAGTCGCCCTCGCGGCGCGCGAACTTGTCGAGTTTCGACTCGCGCTGGCGCGCCGCCGTCAGGTACCTGGTGCCGTGCCACGGCGACCAGCCGCCGGCGGTGTCGTACATGAGCTTCGACATCCGCGCGTTCCGGATCGGGTTGCGCATCCCGCTCGCGCCGCCAAGGCGGACGAACGTCCGATACAGCTCGGTGTTGTGGTTCGGGAACGCGGCCCAAGGTGTGATCTGCCCGAGCCCGATCCCGTTGTCGGAGGCGACGATGCCCGGGTAGCGCATCGACTCGCCGCCCGTGATCTGGGTCCACTGCCCGGCCTTCGACGGGGACCAGCCGGCGTCCTCGCCGATCGCCTGGACCTGGCCACGCGTGAAGCGGAAGTACGCCTTTGGGTTGCGCTGCACCGCCGAGAGCGAGTGTGCCGGATACACCTTGTCCCACTGCGGCAGCCGCGTCTTGACCTTGACCTTGCCGCCTTCGCGGAAATGCGGCATCTGGGCCGCTAGCGCTGTCGCGCGCGACGCGCCGGACGCGAGCAGGGACTGGCCGTGGTCGGTGTAGAACTCGGTGCCGGTCGGCACCGACATGAACACGTTGTCCGCCGCGACGCGGTCGCCCGGGATGCCCGCCCAGGACCCATCGGGGAACCGCATCGCCTCGCCCGGCGAGGCGGCGACCGGGACCATCCCGCCGCCGCGGAAGCTCACCCGGCCGCCCCGCCGTTGCCCGTCCGGGTTGATCCAGTCAAGCAGCGTTCGCGGCAGCCGCGGGGGCTGGTTGACCTTGCGAATGATCGCGTCGATCGACTGGCCGACCGACTTGGCGGCCTGGTCGAATTCCTTGGCGATCGAGTCGCCCACGTCTGCGAAGTTCTTCCGGACGGCGTTCGCGCCGCGGCGGGTGTGGTGGTCGAGCAGCCACGCCATCGCCTTCGCGCCCTTCTCGGTGAGGTCGCGGCCGTCGCGCATCGAAATCTCGATCCACTGCCTGGCCGCGCTGAAGTTCTCTCGCACGAGCTCGCGCCCCTGGCGCGTGTCGAACCCAAACCGTTTCTTGATCGCCGCGAGGTTGTCTGCGACGGCGGCGCGCATCCCCTTCACGTCCTTGATCGCGCCGGTGCTCAGCTTGCCGAACTCGAGCCGGATGTCGGTGAGCTTCGCGTGTCGGCCAGCGCCGACGTTTAGGAGCTTCGTGGCTTCTTTGCGCGCGACCTCGGATTCGAGAGCGAGATCCTCGAGAGCGTTGCGGTACCTGCGGAGGTTTTTCGGGTCGATCGCGGCGCCCTTTTCGGCGACCCCTGCGAGCGCGTCCTTAAGGTCCTCCGCGGCGCCCGCGCCCGCCTGGGCGTCGCCGACCATCGCGTCCCCGAACTTCAGCCTCTGGAACGCCCTGTCGAACACGCTGCCCTCGGCCTTCGCGTCGAGCGCTTTCCAGATGTCATCGCCGCGCTCGTCCGCGCGGCGGCTGAATTCGTTCAACACCGTGTCCGCGAGCGCGATACCCGTCCCGATTGCGCCGACACGGCCGACCTTCGCGAGCTTGCCGCCCTTGCCCAGGATGCCGCCGAGCAGGCCGCCGCCGGCGCCACCGGCTACAGCCCCTCCCGCGGCGCCGCCGGCCATGCCGGTAGCGACACCACCGCCGATCATCGCGCCGAGGCCGCGCGCCGCCTTGAACCCGCCGAGCTTGGCGAACAGGAACGTCCCGATCGCGAGCCGCCCCCAACTGTTCGAGTTAACAAAGCCCGTCACGAACGCCCCAGCAACCTCGGGGGCCGCCGCGGCCGCGGCCTCCGCGAGCCGCGGGATCGCCGCTGACAGGTGGTCGGCCATCCGATCGACGACCATCGCGAACTTGTCACCCGCCCCGAGGTTCGGATTCGTGAGGATCCGGAGCAGCCGGCGAGTCTCCGGCACGAGCTCGCTTCCGAGCGAGATCGCGAGATTGGAGGCTTTCGCCTTCAGTCGATCCCACTGGAGCGCGATCGACTTCGACTGCTGCGAGAGCGCCAGAGCGGTGGCGCCCTGGGAGTGGCGCAAGCTCTCGAGATCGACCCCGGCGTCCTTTGCGTTCTTGCCGGTGAGCAGCAGGGCGCCGGCCGCGCCGCGGATGTCCGGAAACAGCTGCTGAAACGCCTCGACGTTCCCGCCGGTCGTGCCGTACAACTTCTGGAGCGCGCTTTGGAGCGAGCCGCTGCTCTTGATCAGCTCGGGGCCGGACCTGACACCGAGCTCGTCGTAGGCGGCCTTCAGCGCCTCGGAGGGCTTGACGAGCGCGACTAGCGCTCCACGGAGGCGGGTCATGTTGTCTTCGGCTTGGCCGCCGGTCTTCACCGTCATCGTCGAGACGGCCGCGCCAAGTTCCTCGAGCGTCACTCCGAGGGTCCGGCCCCAAGGAAGGACGCCCCCGATGTTCTGGGCGAGCTCCTCGAAACTGATCTGTCCGCGGTCGACGGTGCGGAAGAGCACGTCCGAGACGCGACCCGCGTTACGCGCCGACATGTCGTAGGAGTTCAGGACCGCGGACACGGCCTTCGTCGACACCTCGGTTGTCGTGAGCCCTGCCGTCGCTGCGCGCGCCGACTTGTTGAGGATGTGCATCGACTCGCGCGCGTTGAAGCCGGACGACACGAGGTCGTAGAGGCCCTCCGCGAGTGTGCGCGGCATCTGGGCGGTCCTGCCGCCGAGCTCCCGCACCGCTGTGGAGAGCCGCTGGAAGCGCTTCTCGCCGACCTGGGCGATGCTGTTCACGTTGCGCATCGCCCGGTCGAACTGGACGACCTGGCCGAGCGCGACGCCGGCGCCGAGCGCGCCGCCGAGACCGGTGGTACGGGCGGCGCGGCCGATGAGCCCGGCGCCGCCGGGCGGCCCGCGCACCACACCCGCGCGGGACCGTTCAGCGGCCGCGAGACGTCTCGCCGCGGCCGCCTCGCGGTCGTAGGCGCCCGCTGTGCGCGTCGCCGAGGTGGCGACCTGGTTGGTGGTAGCCAGGACGCGTGCCTGGGCCGTATTGAGCGCCTGAACCGCTGTCGCGGTTCTTGTCGCGGCGCGTCCCTCGTTCGTGAGGCCCGTGGTGACGGTCCGGGAGGAGGCGGCCTTCTTCGTCGCCGACGACGTCGCTACTGCCGCGGATTTCCTGTACTGGGCGTCGGTGGCGTGGAGCGACCGGCGGATCTGCCGGTCCGCGGCGAGCATCTCCCGGCTCGCCTTGTCAGCCCCTATGACGTCAAGGAGCCACGTAACGCGCACATCTGCGCCGCCGCCGATCATGTGACGTGGGGTCCGTGGGGTCCGTTTCGATACGCGGCGACACGCCGGAACGCGGCGCAGCGACTGAGTCGGTGCCGTGAGGCGGGTTCAACTTTTGCCCTGGCGGCCTCTTGCGCGCGCGCTCTGCCCCTGGCAACACCCTGAAAATGGCGAGACGATCGTCGAGACCTCCCCCCCTGGTCTTGCAAGCGGCCGGGCCGAGCGGGAGGCTCGAGCCCGGCCGCTGCCAGAGGCACAGGCCCCGTGTCCAGCAGTCCCTGTGCCCCTTTGCCGGACGCCCCGCCACAGAGCTCCCCGGCAAGCTTCACCCGCCGCTCCGCTGGTCGTCGCGCTCCCAGCCGGTGGGGCGCGGGGCCGGCGACTGGTAGCTCGGCCGCGGCTCTTCCCCGACCTCGAACCGCCGCCGCCGCGCCATTTGAGTCGTCGGCGACGGCTCCGCGGGTGGCGTCGGCGGGCGGATCAGGGTTTCGACGCGCTGCGCCATTTAGCTCTGCGGGATCGCCAGGTCGAGCGCGACGACGCCGCCGGGCTGGCCGACTACGCCCTCTCCGCGCAGGTAGACGCGGAGTCCGACCTCGCCCTCGTCGAACCCGTAGTGCGGATCGATGGCCAGCTCGGCACCTCGACGCAGGATCGTGAGGATCACCGTCGGGTCGTACATGAGGGCGGTGCCCTCCGGGCAGGCCGGCGTCGGCCACACCGGGATCTCGAAGAACGGGAGCTTCAACCCGGTGGGGCCGCCGGTCACGTTCGTCTTCCAGAGCGGCACGTTCGACCCGGTGCCGATGCCGGCGCCGCCGTTCCACTCCACCAGCGCGAGGAGCGTGCCGACGTCGGTCGGATTCATGACGAGCGCCGCCGGGCGAGCGTTCGTTGCGAACAGTGTCGAGATCGCGCCGGTGAACGCGCTGAGGTCGTACAGCGGCGCCTCTTCGACTGCGATGCCGGGGGTGTTTGCTACGCCGAGGGGCTCGCCGCCGAGGCCGCTGCCGAACAGGATGCCCTTGTCGAACTCGAGCGCAACGGCGCGCATCAGCGACGTCTGGATCATCGAGAGCATCAGCGGCGACAGGTCTTCGAAGACCTCGACGCTCAGTCCCATCACGAGGCCGACCTTGGGCGGCTCGACCTCGACGCGCTCGATGCCGGGCCCGGTCTTCGGGAAAGGCTGGAGCTCGGGCACCCACGCTGCCTCGGGCGGCGCGGTGAAGCGCGGGATTCGTGCCTTTGTCGTCTCGATCCGGTGGATCTGGATTCCGGAAGCGGCGGCGACGCTGAGGGGCGTGAGGAGATCGATCACCGCCTGCGACTCGACCTCGGTCGAGATGTGGCTGGTGTCGAGCGGGACGCCGTCGAGAGCCGGCACCTGCGCGGAGAGGTCGCTCGGGAGGAACTGCGCGACCTGGTCCCTGCGGCGGTGCAGGATCGCGGACAGCAGCGCGCCGGGCGTGCCCGTGAGCATCTCGGCCACGCCGTGACCTGAACTGGTCGCCGGCAGTGCGCTCGGGGTCGGCGACAAGGTTTCCTCGCTATCGCTGAGCTGCGAGAACTTGTGGGCTGCCTCGAGGTGCTGTGTGTAGAGCCTCTCCGCGGCCGCCCATGCCGCCGTGTCGGTCGACGGCACCCCTCGTCCGATCAGATCGGTGCGGGCCTTGTCGTATTCGGCCCAGTAGCGCTGGGCGTCCTGGCGTGCGGCTTCTCTTTCCCGCCGAAGCTCGGCCGGGTCGGTGATGGTGGTCGTGGTCATTCGTCGATACCTCCTGTTGTGGGGTTTGGCTGCTGGCAACTGCCGCCCGTCATCGGTTGGCCTCCGCGATCTGGCGCTCGATCCGGCGCTCGCTCGCCGCGACGCGCTCCGCGAGCGACATACCGTCAGCCCGTGCGGAGCCGGGCTCGTGGTCACGCCAACGCTCGATGCGCTCTGCATCACCGAGGGCGTGCTTGATGTCGTCAAAACGCCGACCGCGATCGTTCTCGCCTCCGGCCCAGCTATCGCGACCGATGTTCTTGACTGCACGGATGCAGTCCTCGAGGCCGTGAGACTTGAGCGCTCGCTGGATCGTGCGGCGGCGGTCGGGGGTCAGCTTCGTTCGGCCTTGGTCTCGGCCAGTAGCGACCGCCCACGCCGCGTATACGGCCCATTCTTCGTCCCCCCCCGAGATCGGCATGAGTGACGGTTCTGGGACGGTTACGGACGGTTCGGCCGCAGATTCTGCGCCCCTTGACGCCAGATTCTGCGCCCCTTCACGCTCGATCCTGGGGGGGTCCAGAATCTGGAGGGGTCCAGAATCTGGAGGGGTAGCCGTGGCAAGGCGAAAGCACCTCGTGCCGCGCGGGCCCTTTCCGATCTCGACGATCTCGCCAAGCGTGAGCAGCCGGTTCAGCGCTCCGCGGACTGTGCTTTCGCCGAGCCGTGACTCGCGCGCGATCGTCGAGATGCTGGGCCACGCTCGGCCGCCTTCGCCCCCCGCGTGATTCGCCAGCGAGATCAGGACGAGCCGCTCCCCATGTTCCGCCCGCGAGTGCTCGAGCACCCAACTGATCGCCTGGACACTCACGCGGCTGCTCCTCGGGCGCCGACCTGAGCTTCGATTTCCGCCTCAGCTTCCGCGCCGATAGCGGCCCAGTCGGGCTGAACAGGCTCCCGGTCGACGACGACGGTGTACGCCTGGTAGGCCGGGCCGTCGCCCTTGGGCTCGCGTTTGCCGAGGTAGCGCACGAGTACCCACTCGCCCGGCGCGGGTCGGTGCTTCGCGAATTCGTCGCGGAGGATCGCGGTGAGCAGCCAGAGAGATCGAGCGGCCGCGTCCGTGGGCTGGACGATCGCGATCACCTGGTCGCCGTAGCTCGTTGTGCCGCGCTCGTAGCGGACGAGCTCTCCGACGAGCTCGTCGCCGGGGTGTTCAGGAACCCAGGCGTCTGGGCGCTCGGTGTCGGCGCGCTCGCGAAGCCGGGCCGCCCGATCGAGGCCGTCGGTAGCGGTCATAGGTTCGCCCCGGTGCGGAGGGATCCGCGGGGTCCGGCGCTGTCGGTCAGGGCGCCGGCGGCGATGAGCTCGTCGATCGCGGGCTCGATCGTTTCGCGCGGCATCGACGCGAGGGCGGGCAGCTCGACGATCTCGTCGATCGTGCGGACCGGATGCGCTCGGAGTTGCTTGAGCACGAGGCGGGCGCTGAACGAGATCACGCGGCGGCGCCCCTGATCGGGAGCAGCTGCCCTCGGGCAGGAACCCGCCGGGCCGTGTGCCGGCGGATCTCGGTGGGCGCTGGCGGCTGCTCGGCGGGTGCGCGGGCGGCCTCAACGGTCGCCCGGTCGAAGCGCCAGCGTCCGCCGACCCGGATGGCGCCCAGTTCGCCCAGGTGGTCGTACACGTAGGAGCGAGACACGCCGAGGAGCTGCGCGACTTCGACGGCGTCGATCAGGCCTGCAGCGGCGTCGACGCGCAGCAGCTCGACTACGCGCCGCGCGATCGCGTCGATCGACTCAGGGGCGAGCGTGAGGCTCTGAGTCACCCCGCCCTCCCCGATCGCGGAGGGCGGGCGGGTTCTGGGTCTTCGTCCCCTAAGTCAGGGTCGCCGGAATCCCCGCCGCGGCCGCTCGAGCGAGTCATCGAACGACGCTGCGTTCGAGGCGCCCGGGCGCGGGGGCGAGTAATCGTCGCCGCGCCCGGTGATGTGGCAACCGAGGCTCCGCTGAGCCACTCGGCTAGGCCGGCGCGCGGAATCTCCCAAGCAGGCCGCCACTGGTCCCGGGGGGTCTCGAGGGCCTGCTGTCGGAAGGGGTCCGCTTCCCAGAGCCACTCTTCCAAGCGCTGGATGATCGCGCCGATCGGCCGCTCGGCGCCCTCGACGGCCAGCCGATCTGCCAGCTCGCGGAGTCGATCACACGTCGCCCAGCTGTCGATCGCGGCGTCGAGCTGCGACAGACGCGCTGGGACCACCATCGCGGCAGCGAAGCGGAAGCCCATCACCACCTCGCGGTCGCGATCAGGCAGTGCCGCGAGCGCGTCGAGGACGTGCTCGGGAGGAACGCGGACCGCAAGCAGAGCATTCGCGGTCGCCTCCATCTCCTCCAGATCGAGCGCGTCGAGCTGCTCCCCGGAGTACGGCGCAGCTGCGAGAGCTTGGTCGATCATCGACATGGCGCTATTGATCGAACAGCTTGGCCCGGACGGAAAGACAAGACGGGCCCCCGGCCGGAGCCGGGGGCCGTCTCAGCCATGTCCATGCGGCACCGCGAGGCCACGCAAGTGCCGCTGGGCAGCTTCGCACGCTGGCCGGATAGCACCCCGCGCCGCCGGCGGTTCCATTGGGCACTGGACCCCGGCCAGTGCCCAAACCCCCCTGAATCGGTCCGAAACGGCGGCGGCCCGCTCGCCAGATTCCTTCTATTCATGCGGGTTGTCGTCCTGGGCGTCGCGCTTGCCATGCAGAAGGTCGAGGGTTCGAATCCCTTCATCCGCTTACGAAAAAAGGCCCCGCCGAAGCGGGGCCTTTTCTCATTCCGACGGCTTTTAGCCGTTACTTCGAGTGGATCTGGATGTTCCCGCTGTTCAGCGTCCGGGCGCCTGAGTCGTACCCGTTCGACAGCTGGATCCGGTACGTGTCGGCGCTGCCGGCGCCGTTGTCCTGGACGTCGATCCGGTAGGAGACCGCCTCGCCATCAGCCGTGCCCGCGCCGCGGATCGTGGCCTCGTTTGCGGAGCAAATCGCCGACTCGACCGTCAGCGACTTGAACTTCGTCGCCTGGCCGTGATCGATGTACTCGAGCTCACCGGCAGCCACGTCCACCGTCTTGGCCTGGGCGTTTCCGCCGAACGTCGCGCGGTTGCCACTGACGTCGATGTGACCACCCAGCGTGACCTTGCACCCCGCGGTTGAACCGGGGAACGGATCGCACACGTCGCCGATGCCGTCGCTGTCGGTGTCGAGCTGGTCGGCGTTGGGGATGAGCGCGCAGTTGTCCGCGCCATCGCCCGCTCCGTCGCCGTCCTGGTCGACGTCGCAGGCGTTGCCAACTCCGTCGCCGTCCTGGTCGAGCTGGTCAGCGTTGGCGACCGTGGGGCAGTTGTCCCCACCGTTGGCCACCTCGTCACCGTCCCGGTCGGCATCGCAGGCGTCGCCGACCCCGTCGCCGTCCTGATCGGCCTGGTCAGCGTTCGCGACCGTCGGGCAGTTGTCCCCACCGTTCGCGACCCCGTCGCCGTCCCTGTCGGCATCGCAAGCGTCGCCAACACCATCGCCATCCTGATCGAGCTGATCAGCGTTCGCGACCGTCGGGCAGTTGTCGCTGCCGTTGGCAACGTCATCGCCGTCCCGGTCGGCATCGCAAGCGTTGCCAACCCCATCGCCATCCTGATCGGCCTGATCAGCGTTCGCGACCGTCGGGCAGTTGTCCCCACCGTTCGCGACCCCGTCGCCGTCCCGGTCGGCATCGCAAGCGTTGCCAACCCCATCGCCATCCTGATCGGCCTGATCAGCGTTCGAGATCGCCGGGCAGTTGTCGACCGAGTCCACGAAGCCGTCCCCGTCGGTGTCGGGGTCGGGGTCGCAGACCGGGACCTCGACCTGGGCGAGGGCGATCCACCTCTGCTGGCTGTAGTCGATGACCATCAGCTTGATCCACAGCGTGTCGGGCAGCGCCGACCCGTAGTACGAAGCGAGGTTGAACGAGAAGCTGCCGCTCCCGTCCGCGTCCAGAGTTACGGACTGGCTGCCGTAGTGGAGCTGGTCGTCACCCGGATTGTGGCCCGCGAGGACGTACGCGTTCGGGTCGTAGCGGGTACCGCTCGGCGAGGTCGGCCAGGGGCCCCCGGTGAATGCGCCCGAGTAGCTGCCGGACACCAGGCCGCCACCGGTGGCGAGGCTACCCGGGTCGATGCAGTCCTGGTCGACGGTGATCGACGCGGCCTGCGCCGACGCGGCGCCCGGGAAAACTGCAAGAGCACTGCAAACGAGCACAGCAAAAATGGCACGGCGAAGTGAAAGCACTGAAATCTCCCTAGAACGAGTCGGCGGCCTACCTGGCCTGGATGTCAGCCGACGGCCGTGTCAGCCAGTGCGTTCCACTGCGGACCAAGTCCGCAATTTCGGCACTGCAACATTCGTCCAGGTCTTGTCGGCAAGCTAAAGCGACTCTTTAGCCCGCTCACCGACGTGGCGCGCAGGCGCTCATTTCGTGACGGCCCCGTCACCTCGCGCGACGGTCGAGCTCCTCGTTGACGAGCTGGTCTGCGCGCTCGTTGTGCTCGCGCCGCACGTCGCGCACGGTCCAGCGGTCGAATCCGCGGAGAGCCGCCATCGTCTGCGTGAACAGAGGGATCAGGCCCTTGTTCTTCACCTTGTACTCGCCGCCGATCTGACGTGCGACGAGCTGCGAGTCGTTGACGAGCTCGATCTCCGTGGCCCCCAGCTCCCGCGCCAACGCGATGCCGAGCTGGATCGCGCGGTACTCGGCGACGTTGTTCGTGGCCTCGCCGATGTACTCCGCCCGCTCTCCGAGCGGGCTGCCGTCCGGCGCCGTCGCGACGGCACCGACCGCGGCCGGGCCCGGGTTGCCGCGCGCGCCGCCGTCCACGTGGACGACGACCTTGGGGTGGGCCACTACCCGCCGGGCGCGTCGGCCGGGGCGGAGCCCGTGAGCGGGGTCCGCCGGCGGTCGCGGATGGTCCGCTGCTCGCCCTCCGGCGCCTCGGTGCCCGCGCGCCGGTCGGTGCCCTCGCGGCGGTCGATAATGACCTTCACGTTCGGGTCGTCCTTGTAGTAATCGACGAGCTTGTCGTACAGATCGTCGGCGAGCGCTTGCGGCACGACGCAGTAGATCACGGCGCGGAGCCTACACCCAGCGCCAGCCGCCCATCCGGCGAGGCCTGCACGTTCCAATCGGGCGGCTCGCCCTCGAGCTGGTCGAGCTCCTCGCCCTTGTCGAGCAGCGTCACCGCCTCGCCCGCGTCGCCCAGATCGACGCGGTAGCGGTACCACGAGAGCTCCCAGGCGATGAGCAGGTCCACCTTGCTGGGCGCCGCCAGGTCCGGGGCGGCGGCCACCCAGGGCGCGCCCAGGGAGCGCATGATCCCGGCGATCGAGCGCACGTGCTCCGAGCCGTTGAAGAGCTCGAGCGCGCGCTCCACCTTCACGTCCGCGGTCGTCGGAACGGCGCGAACGTGGCGTGGATCGCGGGGGACCTCGCGCTGCTCGCGCACCGGCCGCTCGCGGGCCGGCGGCGCGTCCGGCTCCTCCTCCCACGCGGGCATGCCGTCATCGGCGTCGGCGGGCTCGTGGGGCCGGCGCCGGAAGAGCCGGCCGATCAGCGAGCCGCGCTGCTCGGGACGCCGCCGCGCCGCGGGCAGGTCGCTCGGGCCGGACTCGCGGATCCACCCTTCGTGCAGAGCACGCGGCGCGCAGAGGTCGCAGACGAGCTTGCGCTCGCCACCGGCGACGAGATAGCTCTCGGCCCGCTCGCCCTTCAAGATCGTGCGCCCGCAGACGTCGCAAGAGACGGCGTCGTGGAACGGGCGAAGCTCCTTCTTCACCGGCGCGATGCTAGCGATGGGCATCGTGCGAGAAAGGGCTCCGTTCCCGTTCTTGCAGTTAGGCCTTCACGGCCTCCTCCTCGGCCTGTGCCAGGTCGATCACCTTCTGTGCGAGGTGCGAGGGCACCTCCTCGTAGCGGGCGAGCTCCATCGTGAAGTCGCCCTGGCCGCCCGTGATCGCGCGCAGGTCGGGCGCGTAGCTCAGCATCTCGGCCATCGGCACCTCGGCCTTCACCTCGGTCATCGAGCCCTTCGGCTCCATCCCGAGCGGCCGGCCGCGGCGGCCGTTCAGGTCGCCGATCACGTCGCCGACGGAGTCCTCGGGCACGGTGACGGTCGCCGTCATGATCGGCTCAAGCAGGCACGCCTTCGCCTGCTCGGCGGCCTGGCGGAACGCCATCGACCCGGCCATCTTGAACGCCATCTCCGAGGAGTCCACGGAGTGGTACGACCCGTCGTAGAGGCGCACCTTCACGCCACGGAGCGGGTAGCCGGCGACGATGCCCTTGTCCATCGCCTCGCGGATCCCCTTCTCGACCGCGGGGATGAACCCGGTCGGGATCACGCCGCCCTTGATCTTGTTCTCGAACTCGAACCCGGTCGGGTCGCCCGCGATCGGCTCGACCTCGATGTGGCAGTCGCCGAACTGGCCGCGGCCGCCCGTCTGCTTCTTGTAGCGCCCGTGGGCCTTCGCCTTGCCCTTGATCGTCTCGCGGTACGGCACGCGCGGCGGCTTCAGGGTCACCTCGGCCCCGAAGCGCTCCTTCATCCGGTCGACGATCACCTCGACGTGGATCTGGGTCAGGCCGGCCACGATCTGCTCACCGGTCTGGTCGTCGCGGTGGACGTCGATCGTCGGGTCCTCCTCCTGGAGCCGGCGGAGCGCCGTGAAGACCTTGTCCTCGTCGCCCTTGTGCTTCGGCTCGATCGCGAACGCCATGACGGGCGCCGGCAGCTTCGGCAACGCGATCTCAACCGGCTCGTCCTTCGACGCGAGCACATCGCCGGCGTGCGTCTCCTTCAGCTTCGCGACGGCGCCGATGTCGCCCGCGCCGAGCTCGTCCGTGTGCTCCATCTCCTTGCCCTGCGGGACGAGGAGCTGGCCCATCCGCTCCTTCACGTGCGCACGGGTATTGATGAGCTGCGAGTCAGCCGTGACCACGCCGTGGTAGACGCGGAGCAGGTTGATCTTCCCGGCGAACGGGTCGGCGAGGGTCTTGAAGACGAACGCGATCGTCTCGCCGTCGTCCTCGGGCGCGATGTCGCGGTCACCCGCGTGGAAGGGGCCCTTCTTCACCGGCGACGGAAGGTCCTCGACGAGCGCGTCGAGCAACCGGTTCGTCGCCAGGTTCTTCGTGGCCACGCCGCAGGTGACCGGGAACAGCGTGCCGTTCGTGACGCCGTTCTTGAGCGCCTGCACGATCTCCTCGTGTGAGATCTCCTCGCCCTCGAGGTAGCGCTCCATCAGCTCGTCGGACACCTCGGCGACCTCGTCCATCAGCTTCTCGCGGTACTCGTCGGCCTGCGCCTGGAGGTCGTCGGGGATCGGGATCTCCTTGCAGTTGTCCTTCGAGTCGCCCTCGTACTCGTAGGCCTTCATGTCGATCAGGTCGATCACGCCGCGGATGTCGTGCTCGGAGCCGATCGGGATCTCGGTGGCCACGACGTGCTGGCCGAAGGAGCCCTTCAGCGAGTCGAGGGTGCGGAAGAAGTCGGCGCGCTCGCGGTCGAGCATGTTGACGAAGACGATGCGTGAGAGCTCGAGCTCGCCGGCGCGCTGCCAGAGGCGCTCGGTCCCCACCTCGACGCCCATCACGGCGTTGACGACGAAGACGGCGCCCTCGCAGACCCGCAGCGCGGCCAGAGCGTCGGCCACGAAGCTCGGCTCGCCGGGGGTGTCGACGAGGTTGATCTTTCGGTCCTGCCACTCGAACGACGCCAGGCTCGAGGCGATCGACATCTCGCGCGCCTGTTCGTCCGGAGCCGAGTCGGAGACCGTGGTTCCGTCAGCCACCGAGCCAAGCCGGTTGATCGCGCCGGCCTCGAACAGGAGCGCCTCGTTCAAGGAGGTCTTCCCGCTGCCCCGGTGGCCCACTAGAGCCACGTTGCGGATCCTCTGCGGTGACGTGTGCGGCATGGCCGGCTCCCCTCTCCTCGGTGGAAGAGGCGAGCCTATCCGCTGGCTACGAGCTGGGTTCGGACTGCAGCCGCGACTTGAGCCGCAGCACCGCCTTCGTGTGGAGCTGCGACACGCGCGACTCCGTCACGCCGAGGACCTCGCCGATCTCACGGAGCGTGAGGTTCTCGTAGTAGTAGAGCGCGACCACCAGCTTCTCGCGCTCGGGCAGCCGGGCGATCGCCTCGGCGAGGCGGTCCTTCATCTCGCTGGCGTCCATCTCCTGCGCCGGGTCGAGCGCGTTCGGATCCTGGATCGTGTCCAGCAAGGAGACCTGATCGCCGCTCGAGTCGGAGACCGTCCACAGCTCGTCGAGGGCGACCACCGAGGAGTTCGAGATCTTCGTCAGGGACTCCTGGAAGTCGTCGACCGACGTGCCCAGCGCCTCGGCCATCTCCTGGTCGGTGGGCGCGCGGCGCAGCTTGTTCTCGAGCTGGGCGTTCGTCTTCTCGATCTGACGCGCCCGGGCGCGGACCGATCGCGGCACCCAGTCGAGCGAGCGCAGCTCGTCGATGATCGAGCCCTTGATCCGCGCGATCGCGAACGTCTCGAACTTGATGTCGCGCGAGGTGTCGAAGCGCTCGATCGCCGAGATCAGGCCGAGCAGCCCGTACGAAATGAGGTCCGAGTCCTCCACGTGCGCGGGCAGGCCGCTCGACATGCGGCCGGCCACGTACTTGACCAGCGGTGAGTAGGCCAACACCAGGCGCTCGCGCGCCCGGTCGTCGCCGTCATCCTTGTAACGGCGCCAGAGATCCTTTAGCTCGATGGCTTTGACGTTTGTTTCCAGCGTGATTCCTTGTGTGCGGTGCCTGCCCCTACGCTCTCGGGTGAGCGCGTGCGTAGATCTTCCTGACCCGCCGCGACTCTACCCGAGTGTAGGTCTGAGTCGTGCTGATCGTTGCGTGTCCTAGAAGCTCCTGGATCGACCGGAGGTCGGCGCCACCCTCCAGCAGGTGGGTCGCGAAGGAGTGGCGAAGCGTGTGCGGCGTGGCGCCCGGCGCCGTTTCCGCGCGCCGGGTCCAGGTTCGTAAACGCCGGCGCAGATCGGACGGACCCAGACGCCGGCCGCTTTTCGAGAGGAATAGCGCTCCCTCGTCGGGATCGCCCTCCCGGGCCAGCAGCGGGCGCGCGCGCTCGACATAGGCGACGAGCGATCGGCCCGCCTGCTCGCCGACGGGGACGACCCGTTGGCGGCCGCCCTTGCCGTGCACCCGAAGCTCCTCGGCGTCGAAGTTCACGTCCCCGAGGTCGAGCTTCGTCAGCTCCTCCGCCCGCAGGCCCGAGGCGTAGGCGACCTCGAACATCGCCCGGTCACGCCGCTCGAGCGGCGTCGAGGCGGGGATCGAGTCTAGGAGCGCCGCCACCTCCCGCGCCTTCAGCACGCGCGGCAGGTGCTGATCGCGCTTCGGCGACGCGACCAGGTCGGCCGGGCTCGCCTCGATCTGCCCCAGGTCGACCAGGTGGCGGTAGAACGAGCGGATCGACGCGAGCTTGCGCGCGACGGTCGATTTCGACGCCCCGCGCTCCGAGAGCACACCCGCGAAGAGCCGCAACCGCTTGTGGTCGAGGTCGGTGGGGCCGAGATCCTGCGCCCCCGCCCACTCCGCGAGCTGGGCGAGGTCCGTGAGATAGGCGCGAACGGTCTTCTCGGCCGCACTGCGCGCCCCGAGCCAGCGCCGCCAGCTTTCGAGGGCGGCCGCCCACCTAGGCTGGATCTCGATGTCGGTCTTCTGGGTCAACTACAAGGACGGTCGGGTGGCGACGCGCGACCAGCTCGCGGCGGCCGGCCTGGTGGACGAGAACGAGAAGCCCGTCAAGCCATGGCATCCGATCCAGGGCCCGAGCGACGCGTCCACCATGTGGTACGCGGTCCTCACGAAGCAGGAGCGAGGCGTATTCATCGGCACGCTCTGCATTCGACACACGGGCCGCCAAGCCTCTCTGGAGGCGGCGGGCTGGCGAGAGGTGCCGATCGCGGAGATCGGCTACGCGATATAGACCGGGGCGCCCACCGGCACCTGGTCGTACAGCTCGACCACGTCGGGGATCGCCATCCGGATGCACCCGTGCGACGCGGCGCTCCCGAGTGAACTGACCACATCGGTGCCGTGGATGCCGGCGCCGTTGTAGATCCCCAGCCAGCGTGCCTTCAGCGGGTTCTCCGGCACGCCGCCCGGCACGACCTTGCCGCGGTCCCCGGGAGCGACCCAGTCGGAGTCGGGCATCGTCCAGGCGGGGTCCACCGCCTTGTTCTGGACGTTGTAGAGGCCGGAGGGCGTGTCGTAGCCGACCGCGCCGATCGCGACCGTGTAGGTCTTCGCCAGCTGGAGGTTCCGCCAGAGCCGCAGCTCGAACGTGCTCCTGTCGACGGTCACCGCCACCGGGTACTCCGCCGCGAGCTCCTCGCGGGTCACGTCGGGCTGGGTGATCCGCGTCGAGACCTCGACCACGCGGTCCGCATGCGGCAGCACCAGCTCAGCGCGGATCGCGCGGCGCAGCTTGTTCGCCTTGACCTCGACGCCCTCCTGCCCCTCCACGGTGCCGAGGCTCGTGCCGCTGAACGTGACGCTCGCGTCCTCGGCGTCGCGGTTCACCTTGCGCTCGACCTTCTTCACCAGCTTGTCGACGGCCTCCTGGGAATAGGAGAGCCGGGCGGGCAGTGCCGCCTCCTCGATGTCGTCCCCGGCAACCTCGCGCAGGGTGCGGCTGATCACGTTGCCCTCGCGGCTCTTCTCGAGCGCGTCCTGGACCATCCGCTCGGAGGCCACGCGCAGGCGCGCGTCGGCCGCGGACAGCTTGAAGCGCTTCGCCTTGTGGCGGACGACGAGCGGCTGCTTCAGCGGCTCGGTCAGGCCCTCCTCGATCGCGAGCCGCGCCTCGGCGGCCCGCATGCCGCCCACGTTGACGCCACCGACGGTGATGCCGTCCGCGATCAGGTCGTCGCGCGAGGCGTCGTAGGCGTACACGCCTATCGCGCCAACGAGCATGGCGCACAGGAACAGCGCAAGGGCGATGAACGACTTGTGTCGCACGGTGCTTACCGAGTGTAGGTACGGTGGTTCCCGGCTGCCAGATCCCGCAACCGGAATTGCGCGGTCAGGCCGGGGCGCGCGCCAGGACGGAGTCGATCGCGTGGAGCACGCTGGGCCGTGAGCGGGCGTCCGATTCCAGCTCGCGCAGGGCCTCGAGCTCGCGGCGTTCCAGGGAGCCCAGCAGGGCGATGATCTCCTCGGCCTCGAGCTCGTTGTAGTCCTCTAGGACCGGCTCGGGGCCTGTGGGCAGCGGGTCCTGTCGTGCGGCGGCCGGCGCAGGTTCGTCGGTGGTGTCCTTGGTGATCTGGACTATTCCGTCCAGCATCTTCTGCAGCTCGGCGATCTCAGCCGGGCTCATCCGCATTAGTGGAGCCTCGCTGCCCTGCACACTCGGGCTCCAGCGCAGGAACTCCTCGACCTCGCGCTCGTAGCGGTAGGGCTCCCGGGCGCCCTTCAGGATCGGGCTGAGCCGCAGGTGCTCGCCCAGCCTGAGGACCGCTTCGCGGGTCGTGTAGCGGTAGTCGAATCCGGTCGCCTTCAGCCTGCGGTTGTCGACGCCGCGGCCGAAGCGCAGCAGGTTCATCAGCTCAGGCGGGACGCGGACGCCCAGGCGCCGCAGCGGCGTGAGCGCCAGGCCGGTGCCCCACGGAGGCAGGAACGGCAAAAACGGCTTCCCGAGCAGGCCCGCAACCTCGCTGAGCGCGAGCACACCGTCGGCGGCGACGTTGAACACGCCGGGCAGGTCCTGCTCGGTCGAGTGCAGCAGCGCGCCCGCCACGTCGTCCTCGTGGACGAACTGGAGCCGCGGGTCGAACCCGAGGATCGCGGGCACGAAGGGCAGCTCGGCCAGGCCGCGCAGCGAGGTCATGACGTCCGGGCCGAGCACGTTCGTGCAGCGGAGGATCGTCACGCAGGTGTCCGGCTGCTTCTCGTTGAAGTCGTTGATCGCCGCCTCGGCCTCGACGATGTCGCGCTCGAGCGGCGTGCGCGGCGCGTGCGGGCGGCGCATCGACTCCGTGAAGAACGACGGGTCGTCCTGCTCGGAGCCGTAGTAGTGCGTCGACGACTTGAAGATGAACTTCCGCACCGTCGTGTCGCGCCCCGAGCACGCGGCCAGGATGTTCATCGTCCCGATCACGTTGTTCTCGTGGGCGAGCCGCGGTGAGGTCGTGATCGAGTCCACGACCAGGCGCGTGTCGATGACCGTGTCGATGCGGGCCGCGTCGACGATCCGCCTGAGCAGCGCGTGCTGGGAGCCGACGCGCACGTACTCGGCGCGCTCGAGCTCGCCGCGCGGATCCTCGGGCGCGACGCACACGATCGCCTCGACGTCGGGGCGCGCCTCGAGCGCGCGCGCCACGCGGTATCCCCAGTAGGTCTGCACGCCGGTGACGAGGACCCGCTTCGACGCGCTCATCCGAGCCACACCGACCGGCGGGTACGCACCATCTCGAACAGGTTCTCCTGGATGCGCGCGCGGATCTCGTGCGCGACCGTCTGGACGAGTGCCTTGTCCTCGTGCATCCCCTCCTCCTCGAAGCGAATGGGCTCGAGGAAGCGGATCTTGAACTTCGCCGGCAGGTAGCCGAGCATCCCCAGCGGGCCGCCGTGCGGGAACGTCGGCGTGATCGGGAAGTACAGGAGCCCCGTCAACTGCTGCAGCGGCTTCACCTGGGCGAAGATCGGCGCCGCCTCCTCGGCACCGACCACGCACACCGGCACAATCGGCGCCTGGGCGCGCATGGCCGCCTCCACGAAGCCGCCCCGGCCGAAGCGGCGCAGCTTGTAGCGGTCCTTGAAGAGCTTCTCAGTGCCCTTGCGGCCCTCCGGGAAGACGAGGACGAGCTGCTGCTCGTCGAAGAGCAGCCGCTGCACATTCGCGGGGTGCGCCGCCACGCAGCCCATCTTCGGGATCAGCATGGAGAAGCCGGGATAGCCCTTGAAGAAGTGCTCGACCGTGATGTTGAGCGGACGCGGATGGGTGTGCTCCTCCTTGATCCCCTTCGCGATCATCGCCGCATCCGGCGGCAGCGCGCCCGAGTGGTTCGAGACGAGCAGCGCGCCGCCGCTCGCGGGCACGTTCTCGACCCCCTCGATCTCGCAGCGGAACCAGTAGCGGTAGAAGAATTCGATCAGCGTGCGGTCGAAGAAGCCCTCGACGCGCTCCGACCGCCCCCAGTCGTTCAGCTGGCGCTCGGGCTCGATCCCCGGCAGGTGACGGCGCATGTCGTCGCGCCGGACCGGCAGGCGCTCGTCGCCAGTCGTCTGGTCGGGCTCGTCGACTCTGAGGCTTGTCCGCGTGGGCATCGGTGCGATTGTTTCAGGCGAGCACGGGGTCGAGCTTCTCGCGCAGCTCGGGCCAGTCCCTGGCGCCGATGGCGTCGCCGGCGGCGACGACCTCCTCGTTCCACGGGTGGAGCAGGGTCGCGCCGACGATCCCCGCGCGCTTCGCCTTCACCAGGTTGACCGGGCTGTCGTCCACAAGGACGTCGATGCCCAGTTCCACGCATCTGCTCACCTTGTCGAACGAGCAGTGCAGGTCGTCGTAGGGCATGCCGATCTGCTCGAGCCAGCGCCCGGTCGCGTCGCGCGTGTGGTCGTGGCGGTGCGAGGTGATGTGGATCCAGTGGCCCGCGGCGTGCCACGCGGCGACCGTCTCCACCGCGCCCGGATACGGCTCGGCGGCGAGGATGTTCGTCTCAGAGTGGGTCTCCTCGATACAGGCGACCACCTGGTCGCGCGGGAGCAGGGTCGTCCCCCACTCGCGCTGCTCCTCATAGGGCAGGTCGACGCCGTGGCGGTCGTGCACGACCCGGCGAAAGAGCGGCCAGTAATCGTGCAACGTCGAGTCGATGTCCAGAGCTATCCGAGGCATCCCGGGTACCGTAGGGGGCATGGCCAAGACGCTCTTGCTCTCGAAAGCCCGTCCCGCGCTGCCGAGCGCAGCCGAACGCGCCGATTCCGAATACGGCTCGGGCGCCGAGCCGGACTGGCGCCAGATCGACTGGCGCGAGCACCTGCACTGGGCCGAGATCGAGGACAAGCGGATGAACTACGTGGACATCGGCTCGGGCGCCGAGCCGCCGATCGTCTTCATCCACGGGCTCTCGGGGTGCTGGCAGAACTGGCTCGAGAACCTGCCCTACTTCGCGCAGAAGCGGCGCTGCGTGGCCATGGACCTTCCCGGCTTCGGCCACTCCGACATGCCGGGCGAGAAGATCTCGATCAGGGGCTACGCGCGCCATGTCGACGCGCTGTGCGAGCAGCTCGAACTGGGCCGCTGCATCATCGTGGGCAACTCGATGGGCGGGTTCGTCGCGGCCGAGGTCGGGATCCGCCACTCGGAGCGCGTCGAGCGCGCCTGCCTCGTTGCCGCCGCGGGCATCTCGATCACGAACCTGCGCCGGCGCCCGCTGCTGACCGGCGCGCGGATGCTCGGCGCGCTCGGGGCCACGTCGGCGTCGCAGAGCCGCATCATGGTCTCGCGGCCGCGCCTGCGGTGGACCTTCACGAACTTCGTCTTCCGCCACCCGTCGCGAATCGCACCCGACCTGATGTTCGAACAGGTCATGGGCGCCGGCAAGCCCGGCTTCGTGGACGCTCTCGACGCGCTGACCAGCTACGACTTCCGCGACCGGCTGCCCGATATCGAGGCGCCGACGCTGATCGTCTGGGGCGAGCACGACATGCTCGTGCCGGTCGAGGACGCACACGAGTTCGAGCGCCTGATCCCCCAGTCACGCACGGTGATCCTCGACGACACCGGCCATGTGCCGATGCTCGAGCGGCCGCGGAAGTTCAACGAGCTGCTCGAGGAGCTGATCGAGGGCCGCGGCGTGGGCGCCGAGACCGGCCCCGAGGAGCAGGTCACCGCGGCGTAGGGGCGCGTTAGCGCGTACTCAGGGACGTTCGTCAGAGGTGCGGCCTTCCGTCGCCCCCTTGTGCGCTTCAGGTCTCCGGCGTCGCTGACGTCTTCGCGAGCTTCAGGTCGCGCATCCCCCATCGACATTGGCCGTTGTCGAGCGAGGCCGAGACGGTGCCCGTCTTGTTCTTGAGCGTGCCGTGGAAGGTGTTGCTCGAGCCGGAGATCTGGTGGTTGAAATGGACGGCGTCGGCGGCGACCGTCAGCCGGTTCCCGCCGCCGCCGCCGCCGCCGCTCGGGACCAGCCGCGTGCGGTTGAGGATCAGCGCTTCCTGGGTCACGTCGGCGTGGTCCCTGAAGGACCCGCAGAGCGGGACGGCGTACCACCACATCAGCAGGCGATTCTGGCTCGGCGTCCACGACACCTTTGCCGCCACATCACACTTCCCGTTCTTGCCCGCGCCCTCCCACGTGCCCGCGCCAACAGCGCTTGCGCGCGCGGCGGCCTGCTTGATCCCACAGCCGTCGAAATTGGCCTTACCCGACTTCTTCGTCTTGACGTCGACGCGCTCGCCGTTGCCCTTGATGCGCAGGAAGCCGGCCGTCGCCGTGACCTTGTAGACGCCCTTCTTGACGGCGAACCCGAAGCGGCCGTCTTCAGCGGTGGTGGCGCGGTAGGTCTTTTTCGGGCCCTTCGCCGTGACCTTTGCGCCCTTCACGGGGATCTCCTTGCAGGACCTATCGCCCGAGCAGTTCAGGAGCACGCGACCCTCGATCACGCGCTCCGCGCCGTCCACCGTCAGGTACTGGAAGTCGACGCTGCCGTCGTAGGACTTGTCGCCGAAGTAGTCCTTGCCCGGCGCTATATCCACCGCGCCTTCGCCGCAGGTCTGTGCCTGAGCGCCGATCTTCTTCGCGGCACCGAGCGCGCGCAGCGGGAACTTGAAGATGACGTTCTTGCCAGAGGCCGTTGCCTTGCCCTGCCCCGCCACGTCGAAGCCCGTGAGCGGCTGGCCGTTCTCGACGGAGACGACCTTGCGGACGTTCCCCTCCTGGTCCACGATGAACTCCGGGTTGGACCTCGCGTTACCGCTCGTGTTGATGCTGAGGTGGGTGTTGATGAACTCCTTCTGGGCACCCCGCAGGCCGACCGTGACCACCACCGACTTCTTCGTCTTGTCGACTTCGAGCGAACGGATGTCGCATCGCTCCGAGTTTTCCCCGCCGCCCGTGGACTTCTCGTCCTTGATCGAGTCCTCGTCCGCGGCGAAGGCGCCCCCGACGAGAAGAATCGCTCCCAATGCGGTCCCGAGCAGGATGCGACGCGCTGAGCCCATGTGACGACGGTCTCATCGGCCCGAGAATCTGTCAAGGGGGGCTTAGCTCGTCACCGCGCCCTCGGCCGCGGAGCCCACGTACTTCGCGTACTTGCCGAGCACGCCGCTCGGATACTTCGGCGGGGGCGATTCGTAGGCGGCCACGCGCTCCGCGATCTCGTCGTCCGGCAGCTCCAGGCGCAGCTCGCGGTTCGGCACGTCGAAGACGACAGTGTCGCCATCGCGGACGGCGGCGATGGGTCCCCCGCGCGGCGCCTCGGGCGCCACGTGGCCGGCCATGAACCCGTGGGTCGCGCCCGAGAACCGGCCGTCGGTCATGAGGGCGACCGTGTCCCCCAGCCCCTGGCCCTGGATCGCGGCCGTGACCGCGAGCATCTCGCGCATCCCGGGCCCGCCCGACGGCCCCTCGTTGCGGATGACGACCACGTCGTTGGGCTCGATCTGCTGCGCCTCGACGGCGGCGAACGCCTGCTCCTCGGACTCGAACACGCGGGCCGGGCCGCGGTGCTCCATCCGGCCGTGGCCGGAGAGCTTCACCACGCACCCGTCCGGGGCGAGGTTGCCGCGCAGGATCGCCAGGCCGCCGTTCGGCTTGAGCGGGTCGGCGAGCGCTCGGATCACCTCCTGCCCCTCGGCCTCCTGGGCGGCGTCCGCCTCCTCCCCGAGCGTCGTGCCGGCCACCGTGACCGCGTCCTCGTTCAGGAAGCCGGCCTCGCGGAGCCGGTTCGCGACCACGCGCACCCCGCCCGCGCGGAACATGTCCGGCGCGACGAAGCGCCCGAACGGCTTCAGGTCGGCAAGGAGCGGCGTGCGCCAGCTGATCCGGTCGAAGTCGTCGATCGTCAGGTCGACGCCGGCGTCCTTCGCCACGGCGAGCAGGTGGAGAACCGCGTTGGTCGAGCCGCCGGTCATCGCCACGCAGCCGATCGCATTCTCGAGCGACTCCTTCGTGATGATCGCGCTCGGCGTGACGTCGCGGGCCACGAGATCGACGACGAGGCGCCCGCACTCCTCCGCGACCTTGCCCTTCTTGCCGTCCTCGGCGGGCACCATGCCGCTGCCCATCGCCGAGATGCCGAGCATCTCGAACGCGGTGGCCATCGTGTTCGCCGTGAACTGCCCGCCGCACGCCCCGGCCCCGGGGGACGCGTGGTGCTCGAGGTCGGACAGCTCCTCGTCGGTCATGTCGCCGGCGGCGTGCGCCCCGACGGCCTCGAACACCTCCTGGATCGTCACGTCCTTGCCACGCCAGTGGCCCGGCATGATCGACCCGCCGTACAGCATCAGGCTGGGCACGTCGAGCCGCGCGAGCGCCATCACGCACCCCGGGATGGTCTTGTCGCATCCCGACAGCGCGATCACGCCGTCGAACATGTAGCCGCGCGCCATCAGCTCGATCGAGTCGGCGATCACCTCGCGGCTGACGAGCGAGGCGCGCATGCCCTCCGTTCCCATCGTGATCCCGTCGGAGACGGCGATGGTGTTGAACTCCATCGGCGTGCCGCCGGCGGCGCGCACGCCCTCCTTCACCTTCTCGGCGAGCCGGCGGAGGTGGAAGTTGCAGGGCATCGCCTCCGTCCACGTGTTGGCGACGCCGATGATCGGCCGGGCGAGGTCCGCGTCGCTGTAGCCGATGCCATACAGGTAGGAGCGAGCGGCCGCGCGAGCCGGCCCCTCGAGGATCGTGGCGCTGCGGCGGTCGCTCACGAACGGGCGCTCGAGCGCTCGCGCTCCCACTGGGCGAGCCGCCAGAGGTCGCGCCGCACGCGGCCTGGATCGACCTGCCGGCCCGGCAGGTGCATGTTGGCCGTGCGGATCAGCCGGCGCTCGTCCCCGGTCAGGGCCATCCACTTCGCCAGCACGTCGTCCGAGTCGGGCAGTCGCGAGCCCGCGATCGCGTTCGTCATGTCGGGGAACTCGACGCAGTACTCGTTGAGCAGCCGGCCGCTCTCGGGGACGTAGGCGACGATCGGCTTGTGCGGGTAGATCAGGTACGCGTATCCCGGCGTGGCGCCGCGCACCCGGATGAAGCCGAGATCGCGGTACATGCCCCACTCCTCGTCGTTCACACACGACCGCAGCAGCTCGCGTGCGCGATGCTCAGCGCGCCGCTCGCGGCCGGGGTCGGCCACGAAGCGCCGCTCGCGGGTTCGTGACGGCTTCGCCCGCCGGCGCCCGGCGGCCGCGGTCTCGCGCGCCAGGGCGGGAAGCGCCAGGGCGAGCGCGATGAGGCTCAGGGCGAGGACGGTGAGAAGCATGTCGCCCCTCGGGTCAGCCGCCGGAGGCGCGCGGGAAGAAGATCACGCGGTCCGCGTCCTGCGGGATCTCCTCGTAGTGATGGATCATCACGGCCTGGCGGCGACCGCTGCCGGGTGCGTGCGTGGGCACCGCCGCCCACATGCCCTCGTCGAGCTGGCGACGGAACGCCTCGATCAGGCGCTCCTCGTCCTCGCGCACCTCCGGATCACCCTCCGCCAGGAGGACCTCGCCGTGCCCGGGCTTCATGCGCAGGAACTTCATGGACTCCCGATTATGCCAATCGCATCGACAGGGCCCGCGCCCTCACCCAGGTCGCGCAGCCCGTCGCGCACCGCCCGGGCGGCCACATCCTTCGCGCGCCGCGCGGCCTCGAGCGGGTCCGCGCCCCGCGCGAGGTGCGCCGCGAGCGCCGAGGAATGGGTGCAGCCCGAGCCATGGGCGGCCCCGTCGGGGTGCCGTTCGCCGGGGATCTCGACGAGGCGCGCGCCGTCGAAGAAGACGTCGGTGGCCTCGCCACGGTGCCCGCCGGTGATGACGACGTACTTGGGCCCGAGCGCGTGGATCGCGCGCGCCAGGTCCTCCGCCTCGCCCTCGTCCTGCGCGAGCACGCGCGCCTCGGGGAGGTTGGGCGTCACGACGTGGGTGAGCGGGAGGAGCCGCTCGCGCAGCGCGTCGCGCGCGGCCTCGTCGAGCAGCACCGCCCCGCTCTCGGCGACCATCACGGGGTCCAGGACGACCGGCGCCTCCCCCACTTGCCCCAGCGCCTCGATGACCGCGTCGATCGTCTGCGTGTCGCCCAGCATCCCGATCTTCACGGCGTCCACGCCGATGTCCTCGGCGACCTGCTTCACCTGCTCGACGATCACCTCCGGCGGGACCGGGTGGACCGCGCTGACCCCGACGGTGTTCTGCGCCGTGATCGCGGTGATCGCCGTCATCCCGTGCACGCCGCAGGCGGCGAACGCCTTCAGGTCGGCCTGGATGCCGGCGCCTCCGCCCGAGTCGGAACCGGCGATCGAGAGGACGCGCGGGATGCGTCGAGCCATGGCCGGGACGCTACCGCCGCCTGCGCGAGTCAGGCGGCGACCACGTAAGCGCCGGACGGGACGCGCCGGACGAGCCCGCGCAGCTCCAGCCGGGCGAGCGTCGCGCGGGCGGCGCCGGGCTCCAGGCCGAGGCCGGTCGCGATCGCGTCGAGCCCCCCGCCGCGGGAGACGGCATCGAGCACCGCGCGCTCACGCTCGTCCAGTGCCGCCTCGGGCTCCGCGGGCACCTCGCGCACCCCGACGCCATAGATCAAATCGAGCACGTCCTGCGCTTCGGTCACCAGCGCCGCCCCGGCGCGGAGCAGGCCGTTGGTCCCCGTCGCCACGTCGGACGTCGCCTGGCCGGGCACCGCCGCCACGTCGCGCCCGATCTCGGCGGCGCAGTCCGCCGTGATCAGCGTGCCCGAGCGCTCGGCCGCCTCGACGACGACGGTCACCCTCCCGAGCGCCGCCATGATCCGGTTGCGCGCCGGGAAGAGCCAGCGGAGCGGCCGCGTGCCCGGCGGCATCTCGGACACGACCGCGCCGTCGGCCCAGATCCGCTCGTAGAGGGCGCGGTTGGTGCGCGGGTAGGCGACGTCGACGCCGCTCGCGAGCACGGCCACCGTGCTGCCAGCGGCGTCCAGGCACGCCCGGTGGGCGACCGCGTCGACCCCGAGCGCGAGCCCGCTCACCACCTGCACGCCCGCCGCACCGAGCCCGCGCGCGATCCGCTGGGCCATCGTCCTCCCGTACTCCGACGGACGCCGCGAGCCGACGATCGCGACCGCCGGGTGGTCGGTGAGCAGCGGCGCGAGCCGCGTGGCGTAGAGAACCGCAGGCGGATGCCGCAGGTCACGGAGGGTCGCCGGATACACGGCGGCATGCGCGCAGACGGCCTCGCCGACCAGCCCGGCCCGGACGGCGTCCCCGTCGAACGCTTCGAGGAACGCCCCGGCCGCGGCCCGCCGCGCCTCGGGGACCGCCGCGAGCAATGTCCCCCTCCCCACCTCGAGCGCGGCGGCACGCGCCGGGCCGCCGGGCGGCAGCAGCCGCTCCACGTCCCCCGCGAGGAACGCGACCAGATGGCTGCGCTCCAGACAGCTGGCGCAGGCGTCGATCACGCCGCGGCGCGAAGCGGGTCGGTCAGCCGGTAGCCGATCGCCTCGTCGAGGTGATCCATCGCCACCGCGCCGCTCCCCGCCAGATCGGCGATCGTCCGCGCCACGCGCATGACGCGATCCTGGCCCCTCCCCGACAGCCGCTCGAGGCGCGCGACGGCGGCTGCCGCGTCGAGCCGCACGTCATCGCGGCGCTCGGCGCGAAACTCGAGCGCGGCCAGGACCCGCGCGCGCACCTCCGCCGAGCTCTCGGGCGGCGGCCGGTCCCGGGCGAGCGCCGGCGGAGGCGGCTGCCCGAGCTCGCACACCAGGTCGATGCGGTCGAGCAGCGGCCCGCTGAGGCGCCGCGCGTAGCGCATGCGGTCGAGGTCGTTGCACGTGCAGTCGCCGCCCGTGCGAGCGCACGGGCAGCCGTTGCACGCGGCGACGAGCATCGTGCGCGCGGGATAGGTGACGGCCCGCTGGCCGCGCACGACGACGACACAGCCGTCCTCCAAGGGCTGGCGCAACGCCTCGAGTGCCACGCGCCCGAACTCGGGGAGCTCGTCCAGGAAGAGGACACCGCGGTGCGCGAGGGTCACCTCGCCCGGCCGAGGCGGCACACCGCCGCCGACGAGCCCGGACGCGGAGGTCGTGTGATGCGGCGCTCGGAACGGCCGGCGTGTGACGAGCCCGCCCGCCGCCAAGCCGGCCACGCCCTGGACCTTCGTGATGTCGATCGCCTCGGGCATCGACGGAGGCGGCAGGATCCCCGGAAGGCGGCGCGCGAGCATCGTCTTGCCCGCGCCCGGCGGGCCGACCATCAGCAGGTTGTGGCCTCCCGCGGCGGCGATCTCGAGCGCGCGGCGGGCGTCCGCCTGGCCGCGGACCTCGGCCAGGTCCGGTCCGGTCGGGGACGGGTCGCCACCCTCCGGCGCACCCGCCGGGGGTCGGGGCTCGCGGAGGCCGCGAAGGAGCTCCAGCAGCTCCGTCAGGGTCGCCACCGGGACCACCTCCAGCCCCTCCACCAGCCCAGCCTCGGGCGCGTTCGCCTCGGGCACGAGCATCCGGGCGACGCCCGCCTCGCGCGCGGCGAGCGCCATCGACAGGGCGCCGCGCACCGCCCTGATCTCGCCCGACAGCGAGAGCTCGCCGCAGACGGCGTCAGGGATGTCGGGGTCCGGCAGGCCGCCGTCGGCGGCCACCACCGCCACGGCGATCGCCAGGTCGAAGCTCGGACCGCTCTTGCGCAGCGACGCCGGCGCGAGGTTCACGGTGACGCGCTGCTGCGGGAAGCTGACGCCCGAGTTCGCCATCGCGGCCCGCACGCGCTCGCGCGACTCGCGGACGCCCCTGTCTGGCAGGCCGACCACGGCGAACGCCGGCAGGCCGCGGCGCACGTCCACCTCGGCCGTCACCGGCACGCCGTCCACCCCCTCCAGCGCGAATGTCCTGACCCGGGCCAGCACCTCGGGGGGTGAAGCCGGCTGGCCGCGGCCTTCGCCCCACATGGACCCGCGCCGGGCCGTCGGGCAGCGAGGCGAGGCCGAGGCGGTCGCGCATCTCGAGCGGCGCGGCCACACCGTCCTCGACCGTAACTTCCGGACCCGCTACGGCGAGCTCGACGTGGTCAGCTCGACCGGCGCCTGCCTCGTCTTCTGCGAGGTCAAGACGCGGATCGCGGGCGGGCGCACGGGACCGGCCACCGCACTCGAGGCCGTCGGGCCGGCGAAGCGCCGCCGGCTACGCCTGATGGCGCGCGAGTGGTTCCGGCTCCGGGGGCCCTGCCATGAGCGCCTGCCGAGCCGCACCCGCTTCGACGCCGTAGGCGTGATCCTCGACGCCCGGCGGCAGCTCGTCGCCCTCGACCACGTCGAAGACGCCTTCTAGGTCGAGCTGCGTGTAGGCGATCGACGCGAATGACATCCGGTGAAGCGGCGAGATCCCGTTCGCGCGGATGGCCGCCCGGTGCTCGGGCGTCGAGTAGCCCACATTCGTCTGGAAGTCCCAGTCCGGGAGGCGCGCGGCGGCGCGGCGCATGAACCGGTCACGGGCGACCTTCGCCAGCACCGACGCGCCGGCGATCGCGGCGCTCTGGGAGTCGCCGCCCACGACCGCGCGCTGGTCGACCCCGAAGTCGGGCACGCGGAAGCCGTCCACCAGGCAGATTCCGTCCGGCGGCGCGACCCGCATGAGCGCCTGGCGGAGCGCGGCGAGGTTGGTGCGGTGGAGGCCGCGCGTGTCGATGCCGCGCACGCAGCGCGAGACGATCACCGCCTTCGCCGCCGCCCGCATGACGAGCGGGTAGAGCTCCTCCCGCGCCGCCTCGGTGTGCTGCTTCGAGTCGTTCAGCCGCGAGAGCGCGCGCCGGTCGGCGAGCGTGAGCCGGTCCAGGTCGAACAGGACCGCCGCCGCGAACAGCGGGCCGGCCAGGCAGCCGCGGCCGGCCTCGTCCGCCCCGGCGACGAACCTGCGCCCGAACTGGCGATCGAACGCGAACAGCCTTCGGCCACTGCGCTTCGGCGACCGGGCTCGCTTGGGCGCCCGCGGGATGCGGGCGGGGGTACTAGAGGCCGCCGATTCGGCGGGGCGGCCAGTAGGTGGCGAAGGCGTTGCCGAGGATCCAGTCCTTGGGGACCGGTCCCCATTCCCGGCTGTCTGCGGATGACCCACGGTTGTCGCCCATCATGAAGTAGTGATCGGGCGGGATCGTGATCTCTTTCTCCAAATTGCAGGTTGCACAGTTCGGCGAGATGCGCGCGTAGCCCTCATCCAGGGCCTCCCCGTCGATGTACACCACCCCGCGCCGCACGCTCAGGCGGTCGCCGGGCTCGCCCACGATGCGCTTGATGAAGTGGGTGTCCGACTTGCCGGGGGTGGGCTCGGGGCACGCCTGGTTGTCGGGATGCTGCGCGCCGCAGGTGTTCAGGTCGGCGCCCTTCGGCGGGTTGAAGACCACGATGTCGCTGCGGTGGTACTCGTTCCCGAGCTTCGGCGTGAAGCGGTCCACGAGCACGCGCTGGTTCACCTCGAGGGTCGGCACCATCGACTCGGACGGGATCCGGAACGGCTTCACGACGAACGCCTGGATTCCGAGCGCGAGTCCGAGCGCCACGGCGACGATCATCACGAGCTCGAGCAGGGAGCCGCTCGCGCTCTTCTCCTTCTTCTCCTTGCGCCCGAAGAGTTTCAGGATTCCTCGGGGGCCGGCTCGTCTGCGGTCTCGTCGGACCCCTCCGACGCGAGCTCGCCCTCGCCCTCGGCCTGGGGCTCGGCCCCCGCCTGGCCGGCGTCGCTTTCCTCGCTGCCCTCGGCCGCCACCTCGTCGCGCGCCTCGCGCCCGACCTCGCCCGCCTTCGCCTCACCCTCGCCCGCGTCGGGCTGCTCGCCCAGGTCGACCGCCGGAGCTTCCTCCTGCGTGCCCTCGGCATCCATCATCACGGGCTCCTCGGCGAGGAGAGCCGCCTCCGGGCCGGTGTACTGGCGCTCGCGCACGCGGGCGCGCCGCCCGACGCGGCCCCGCAGGTAATACAGCTTCGCCCGCCGCACGTCGCCGCGGCTCGCGACCTCGATCCGCTCGATCTTCGGCGAGTGGACCGGGAACGTGCGCTCCACGCCGACGCCGAACGACTGCTTGCGGACCGTGAAGGTCTCGCGTGAGCCGGACCCCTGGCGCTTGATCACGGTCCCCTCGAAGACCTGGGTCCTCCGCCGGGTTCCCTCGACGACCTGGAAGTGGACCTTCACGCGGTCGCCCGGGTCGAAGCCGGGGAGGCCTGTGCGCAGCTGCTGGCGCTCGAGGTTCTCGATGACCTTGCTCATGGCAACAAAAGGGCGCGCGGCCGCAGCCTGCGCGCGACGGCGGATGGTAGATGAAACGCCTGCCGCTACGGACCGTGCCGCCCGGCCCGGTGGCGGCTCTGCTCGAGCCGCCACTCCCGGATCCGGGCGTGGTCGCCGGAGAGCAGCACCTCGGGCACCTCGCGGCCCCGCCAGCTCGCCGGCCGCGTGTAGTGCGGATACTCCGGGCCGCCGTCGAGGGCCGGCGAGAACGACTCCTCGACCGCGCTGTCGGCGTGCCCGAGCGCGCCCGGGAGCTTGCGGATCACGGCGTCGCAGACGACCATCGCGGGCAGCTCGCCGCCCGCCACCACGTAGGGCCCGATCGACACGACATCGGAGGAGAGTGCCTCGTGGACCCGCTCGTCGAGCCCCTCGTAGCGGCCGCACAGGAGCGTGAGCGCGCTCTCCTCCGCGAGCTCCGCCGCGAGCGCGTCGTCGAACTGGCGCCCGCCGGCCGCGAAGGCGATCACGCGCCCGCTCCGGCGCACGTCCGCCGCGTCGCCTCCGTAGCGGGCCTCGAGCGCCGCCTCGACCACGTCGACCCGGATCACCATCCCGGCGCCGCCGCCGTAGGGCGTGTCGTCCACCTGCCCGCCGGTCAGCGGGGTCGTGTCGCGATAGTTCAGCGCTTCGAACTCGAGCCCGTGCGCGACGGCGTTCTGGACGTGACGCTGGCCGCGGAAGAAGTCGAACCAGTCCGGGAACAGGGTGAAGACGTCGATCCTCACAGGCCCAGGAACTCCCGGTCGACCTCGATCACCTTGTTCTCCACGTCGACTCGATTCACGGCGTCGGTGATGAGCGGGATCAGCACGTCACCCGCCTCGAGCACGTCGCAGGACGGGCCACTGCGCACGGCCGTCACCTCGCCGATGCCGTCGATGTGGCAGCCGATCAGGTCGGTGATGGGCCACTCGTTCTCGCTGGTCGCTGGTCGCTCGTCGCTGGTCGGGGTGAGGGTCGTGCCGCGCAGGCTCTCGGCGCCGTCGCGGTCCTCGATGCCCTCGAGGCGAACGATGGGCTTCGCGTCCGTTCCCTTGCGCTCGGCGACGGTGTACTCGCGCCCGTCGACCGTCACGCGATCGCCCTCGGCCAGCGGACCGTCCACGTAGAAGCTCCCGTCCAGGCCGTGTGGCCGCCCGACGCGCACGGCTAATCCAGTACGTCGACCAGGACCCGCTCTTCCCCGCGGCTGCCGACGGCCCGCATCACCGTGCGCAGGGACGAGACCGTCCGCCCTCCGCGGCCGATGACCTTGCCGACGTCGTCGTCGGCGACACGCAGCTCGAGCACGATCGTGCCGTCGTCCTCCTCGAACCCTTCGACGGACACCTTGTCGGGACTGTCCACGAGCGCCCGAGCAAGGAACTCGAGCAGGTCCTCCACGGGGTCAGGCCTCCGGGTCGGCGGCCGCCGGGGCCGCAGCGGCGGCCGGAGCGGCGGCGGGCGATGCCGCGCGCATCAGCTTCTTCACGGTGTGCGAGGGCTGCGCGCCCCGGTCGATCCAATACTGGAGCCGCTCGGTGTCGAGCACGATCTCGGACGGCTCGGTCTGCGCGTTGTAGCGGCCGATCGTCTCGATCACACGACCGTCACGCGGCGAGCGCTGGTCGGCGACGACGACGCGCCAGATGGGGTTCTTCTTGCTGCCCACGCGAGTGAGCCGGACACGGACTGACATAGGTGAGGCAGCTTAGCGGCGGCTAGCGAGCTGCTGCAGGTTCGGCATCTTGCCCTGCTGGAGCTGGCGCATCATCTTCTGCATCTGGCCGAACTGCTTGATCAGCTGGTTCACGGCCTGGACCGACGTGCCCGACCCGCGCGCGATCCGCCGCCGGCGCGACCCGTTGATGATCGACGGGTTCGCGCGCTCCTCCGGCGTCATCGACGTGATGATCGCCTGAAGGCGGTCCAGCTCGCGCTCGTCGACGTCGAGGTTCCCGAGCTGCGACCCGACGCCCGGGAGCATCTTGAGGATCCCCTGGAGCGGGCCCATCCGGCGGAGCTGCCGCATCTGCCCGAGGAAGTCGTCGAAGGTCATCTGCCCCTTGCGGATCTTGCGTTCCAGCTCGGCGGCCTGCTCCTCGTCGAACTCCTTCTGGGCCTTCTCGGCGAGGGTCAGCACGTCGCCCATACCGAGGATCCGCTGCGCCATCCGGTCGGGGTGGAAGCGCTGGAAGTCGCCGATCTTCTCCCCCGTCGAGGCGTACATGATCGGCTTGCCGGACGCGGCCCGGACGCTCAGCGCCGCGCCGCCGCGCGCGTCGCCGTCGAGCTTCGACATCACGACGCCGTCGAAGTTCACGTGCTCGGCGAAGCGCTGGGCGACGTCGACCGCCTCCTGGCCCGTCATCGCGTCGAGGACGAGCAGGACGTTGTGCGGCTTCACCCGCTTGCGGATCCGAACGAGCTCCTCCATCAGCTCCTCGTCGACGTGGAGCCGGCCCGCGGTGTCCACGATCAGCACGTCCTTGCCGGCCGACTGCTCGAGCGCCCACGCCGCGATGTCGACCGGATCCCGCTCCGTGCCCTGCTCGAGCACCGTCGCGCCGGCCTGCGTGCCGACCTTGACGAGCTGCTCGACGGCGGCCGGCCGGTAGACGTCGCAGGCGGCGATCGCCACGTCCTTGCCGTGCTCCTCGCGCAGGTGGAGCGCGAGCTTCGCGCAGGCGGTCGTCTTGCCGGAGCCCTGGAGCCCCGCCATCAGGACGACGGTCGGCGGCCTTGCCGCGAAGGCGAGCTCGCGTCCCGCGCCGCCCATCAGCCCCGTCAGCTCGTCCGCCACGATCTTCACGACCTGCTGGCCGGGATTCAGCGAGGTGAGCACGTCCTGGCCGAGCGCACGCTCCTTCACCGCGTTCGTGAACTCCTTGACGACCGCGAGGTTGACGTCCGCCTCGAGCAGCGCCAGGCGGATCTGGCGCATCGCCTTCGCGACGTCGTCCTCGGTCAGCTTGCCGTGCGAGCGAACGTCGGCCAGGGTCGCCTGGAGCTTCTCGGAGAGCGAGTCGAACACGCCGGCTGAGGCTAGCGCCGCTACTCGATCGCGCTCGCCACCACGTGGGGAACCGGCGCTTCTTCTCCGAAGTCCCCCAGCGTGACGGACAGCGCGACCCGCCGGTGCTGCCCGCGAGGGGCGAGGACGACCCGGTCGAGGTATCCGTCCGGGTCGAGGCCGAAGGTGACCGGCTGGCTGCCGAGCCGTCGCAGGAACGGGAACAACGTCCAGCGGTCCTCGTCGCGAACCCCGGGGCTGCGGGCGAGCGCCGCGAAGTCCACCGGCGCCCTGATGCACTCCGAGCTCCCGCATCCTTCGAAGGCGCCGCTCGGCCCGGCCACGCGCGGGAGAGCGGCCACCGCCGCGAGCGCCGCGTGGAGGAAGTCCTCGCCACCCGCCGGCTCCCGCCGGCCGAGATCGAGCGTCGGCGGGTGGTCGTCGAGCCACACGACCCTCGGGTCGCATCGATTCTTCCCGGCCGTGAGCGTCTCGTACAGGCCGCGCCGCTCCTCGAGCCAGATCAAGAGCCCGTGCGGGAACCCACGCCGCGCCTCCCGGACGGAGCCGCAGAAGCGGTATCCCCGCCGCGGATCGAGGCGACCGGTCAGGCGGTATCGCACGGAGCGCGCACGAAGCGTCGCCGACATCGCCGCGGGCCCGGCCGCGAGGGTGCGCTCGGCGGCGCCCAGCAGCTCCGGGCGGGCATCCGGCAGCGGGCCACGCTCGGGATCCTCGTCGCCGACGGCGCAGCCGCCCGCGGCGCCCGCCGCGGCCAGCAAGAAGATGCCTGACCAGAACCTCGCGCTGCTCACATGACGGCTACGCGCGGGGCGGGCCGTCCGTCACATCACCCAGGTGCTCCTGCACGCCGCCCGCGATCCGATTGAGCGCCTGGGTCACCTCGCTCGGGATGATCCAGACCTTGTTCGACTCGCCCTGGGCGATCTGCGGCAGCACCTGGAGGTACTGGTAGGCCAGCAGCTTCGGGTCGGCGTTGCCGCGGTGGATCGCGTCGAACACCGTCTCGATCGCCTTCGACTCGCCCTCCGCGGTGAGGATCTGCGACTCGCGCGCGCCCTCGGCCTTCAGGATCGACGACTGCTTCTCGCCCTCCGCGGTCAGGATCTGCGACTGCTTGTAGCCCTCGGCGGTCAGGATCGCGGCACGTTTGTCGCGCTCGGCGCGCATCTGCTTCTCCATCGCCTCCTGGATCGTGGCCGGCGGGTCGACGGCCTTCAGCTCGACGCGGTTCACGCGAATCCCCCACTTGCCGGTCGCCTCGTCGAGGACGTGGCGCAGGGCGGCGTTGATCTGGTCGCGCGAGGTCAGCGTGTCCTCCAGCGTCATGCCGCCGATCACGTTGCGCAGCGTCGTGACGGTGAGCTGCTCGATCGCGCCGATGTAGTCGGCGATCTCGTACGTGGCCGACTTCGCGTCCGTCACCTGGAAGTAGATGACGGTGTCGATGTTCACCACGAGGTTGTCCTCGGTGATCACCGGCTGCGGCGGGAACGAGACCACCGTTTCGCGGAGGTCGATCAGCGGCTTAAGGCGATCGACGAACGGGATGAGGAGCGAGAGGCCAGCGTCCAGCGTGCGCTGGTAGCGCCCGAGCCGCTCGACGATGCCGGCACGCGCCTGGGGCACGATCCGGATCGAGCGCGAGAGAACGAACAGCACGAAGAGCGCGATCAGTGCAAGGACGATCAACTCGGCCATCTCGGAACCTCCTAGTCGGAAACGAGCGCCGTCGCGCCCTCGATCTTCAGCACCTCGACGCGCGCGCCCTCGTCGTACACCTCGTCCTCGTCGTAGGGGCGCGCAGACCACTCCTCCCCGCCGATCTTGACCGTGCCGCCACCCACGTGGACGCGCTCGATCACGGTCGCCCGCGCGCCGATGAGGGCCGCGGTGCCGGTGCGGATCGACGCCGGTGTGTTCAGATGCCTGCGCGCGACCGGCCGGATGAACGCGAGCGACCCGAGCGAGGCGAGGATGAACACGATCAGCTGGAGCGTCAGGCTGCCGCCCGCCGCGGCCACGAGCGCCGCCGGCAGGGCGGCGAGCGACACCGCCCCGAGGAAGAAGCCGAGTGTTGCCACCTCCCCCGCCGCGAGCACCGCGGCGGCGATCAGCCAGAAGACCCAGTCGGGCACGTAACGATCCTACGTCCGCTCGAGCGCGCGTGCCAACGCCTGGGCGATGTCCTCCGCCAGCGCGTCCGGGTCCTCGCAGCCCGCGCTGAGGCGGATCCACCCCTCCGGGATGTCGTCGCTGCCCCACCGCGCCCGGCGCTCGGCGGTCGTATGGGTGCCGCCGAAGCTGGTCGCCTCGGTCACGAAGGCCGCCGCCGCGAGGAACGCGTCCGCCGCGGCCTCGCTGGGGAGCGTGAATCCGATGACCGGGCCGAAACGCGTCATCTGGCGCCCCGCGATCTCGTGGGCGGGATCGGAGGGAAGGCCCGGGTAGCGGACGGGCACGTGCTCGGCGATCACCTGGGCCAGGCGGAGCGCGTTCGCGCAGGCGCGCTCGAGGCGCACGTCAAGCGTCGCGAGCGAACGGTGGGCGAGCCACACCTCGAACGGCCCCGCGACGGTGCCGAGCTTGCCGCGCGCGGTGCGCACAGCGTCCATGTCCGCGCCCGCCGCGTAGCCGAGGATTAGGTCGCTGTGGCCCGTCATCGCCTTCGACGCGCTCGCCATCACGTAGTCGGCGCCGAGCTGGAGCGGGCGCTGGCCGAGGGGCGTCACGAGCGTGTTGTCGACCACGAGCGTGGCGTCAGACGCCTGCGCCACCGCCGCGATGTCCACCACGTCAAGCCCCGGGTTCGACGGCGTCTCGACCCAGACGACCTTCGCGTCGCCGGCCGCGTCGACGAAGGCCTCCGTGTCCGTCGGCACCTCGCGGACGTCGTAGGGCAGGAGGTCGTGCGCCAACGCGCGGACGGTGAAGTAGGCGTCCTTCGGCAGGACGACGCGCTCGCCCGGCTCGAGCAGCGCGTGGAGGAGCGTGGTGACGGCGCCCATCCCGGACCCGAACACGGCCGCCTCACCCCCCTCGAGCTCGCCGACCGCCTGCTCGTAGGCCCGCCAGGTCGGGTTGTCGTAGCGGCCGTAGGTGTAGGGCTTCCCCTCGGGCGAGCCGGACAGGTGGAAGGGCGCCGCGAAGGTCGGGCCGGGCAGGAACGGGTCGCCGTCTTCGGGCGGGCGCTTCACCGCCCGAGTATCGCGCGCGCGAACTCGTCGGGGTCGAACGGGCGCAGGTCCTCGAGCGCCTCGCCGATCCCGATCAGCTTGACGGGCAGCCCGAGCTCGCCGGCGATCGCGAGCGTGATGCCGCCCTTCGCGGTGCCGTCGAGCTTGGTCAGCACGATGCCGGTGACGTCCACGGCGTCCTGGAAGAGCTTCGCCTGCCGCAGCCCGTTCTGGCCGGTCGTGGCGTCGATCGTGAGGAGCGTCTCGTGCGGGGCGCCCGGGAGCTGCTTGTCGATCACCCGTCTGACCTTCGCGAGCTCCTCCATCAGGTTCGTCTGCGTGTGGAGCCGGCCGGCCGTGTCGACGATCACCACGTCGTGGCCGCGCGCCCCCGCCGCCGCCACGGCGTCGAACGCCACCGCGCCGGGGTCCGAGCCCTGCTCGGCGCGGACGAGCTCGCAGCCGGCGCGCTCTGCCCACTCGGCGAGCTGCTCGACCGCCGCGGCCCGGTACGTGTCGCCGGCCGCAAGGAGCACCGACTGTCCCAGCTCGCGCTGGAGGTGCCAGGCGAGCTTGCCGATCGTCGTCGTCTTCCCGGTGCCGTTGACGCCGACGGTCAGGATCACGGTGGGCCTCGGCGTGATGTCGATGGTCGCCGGGCCGTCCGGCGTCGCCGCCTCGGCAAGCAGCTCGCACAGCCGTGCCTCGAAGGGCTCGCCGGCCTGCAGCGAGCCCGCCTCGACCTCGCGCTCGAGCTGGGTCACGATCGCGGCCGTGGTCTGGGCGCCGACGTCCGCGTAGATCAGGGTCTCCTCCAGCCGCTCCCAGGCCTCCTCGTCGAGCGTCTGGAAGAGGGTCGACTGGAGCTCTGCCGCGAGCGCCTCGCGTGTGCGGCGCATGTTGTCGCGAAGGCGGCGGAAGAAGCCGTCGGGGACGGAGCCCTTTCTTCCGCCCGAGTCGCCGGGCTCCGCAGAGGACGCGCCATGTGCAAGAAAGGGCTCCGTCCCTGTTCTTGTCACGAAGAGGTCTTGCCAGCTACGCACGAGCCTCGGCGGGGTGGTCCTCCAGCGGCATCGGGTGGCGGCGGTGGACGTACCAGGAGAGCAGCGCGAGGAAGGCCGGCACGATGACGATCACCGACGGGTGGAGCCCGACCCCGGCCTTCGTCATCACGCCAAGCGCGGCGGCGGCGAGGATGATCCCGAGCGCGTAGCGCAGGCCGACGACGGGCACGTGCGGGACCAGGGCGGTGCCGATCCAGACGCCGGGCAGGGACCCGATCAGGATCGTGCCCATCAGCGCGAAGTCGACGTTGCCGCTGGCCCAGTGCGCGAGCCCCGCGGTCCAGAGCAGGACCGCCGCGTGGAACACGTCGGTGCCCACGACCCGCCGCGGGCTGAGCTTGTAGAGCAGGATCAGGACCAGCCCGACCAGCGCGCCCGAGCCGACCGAGGTCAGGCCGAGCACGAACCCGAGGACCATGCCGATCGCGACCGTCCCGAACTTGCTGATCCGGCGCTGAAGCATGGCCGCGTCCCGTTCCTTGGCCACGAGGCCCGGGCGGAAGAGCGCGCGGTAGAGGGTCGCCCCGGCCGCCAGGAACAGCGCACCCGCGACGATGCCGAGCAGGACCGGCTCGAAGTCGTCGCCGTACTCCTCGTGGAGCTTGTTCACGGTCATCACGCCGAGGATCGAGCCGGGCATCGACCCCGCGGCCAGGAACCACGACAGGCGCAGGTCCACGTGGCCCGCCCGGAGGTGGCGCCAGCCGCCGACCGTCTTCGTGATCGCCCCGTACGCCAGGTCGGTCCCGATCGTGACCACCGGGCTGTACCCGCCGGCGATCAGGAGGAGCGGCGTCATGAGCGAGCCACCGCCGACTCCGGTAAGGCCGATGAGGACGCCTACGCCGAAGCCGAAGACGACGATGAGCGGGTCCATGGTGGGGTGTAGTCCTAGCGGACGCGCTCGCGCTAGGCGGCCGCTTCGTCCGTTTCCTGCACCACCTCGAGCGACCGCTCGCGTTCTGGCAACCGCCGCGAGACGACCTTCGAGACGCCGTTCCCGCCCATGCTGACCCCGTAGAGAACGTCCGCCGCGTCCATGGTCCGCTTCTGGTGGGTCACGATGATGAACTGCGCGCGGTCGGAGTACCGGTGGATGAGCTGGAGGAACCGGTCGATGTTCAGGTCGTCGAGCGCCGCCTCGACCTCGTCGAGGATGTAGAAGGGGCACGGGCGCGCGAGGAACACGGCGAACATGAACGCCAGCGCGACGAGCGACTTCTCGCCGCCTGAGAGCAGCGAGAGCTTCTTCATCGACTTACCCGCCGGCGTCACCTCGACCTCGACGCCGGGCGCGTCCTCGTCCGGCTGCTCCTCCGCCTCGGCCGCGGCCTCCTCCGCCTCCTCGGCCTGCTGCTCCGCCGCGACCTCCTCGCCCCCGAGGACCGGCTTCGGGCCCTCCGGGCTGACCAGCCGCAGCCGGCCGCGGCCACCCGGGAACAGGTGCCCGACGACCTCCTCGAAGTTGCGCGCGGCCTGCTCGAAGGTCTGCTCGAACGCCTCGCGGATGCGGCGGTCGGTTTCCTTGATCAGGCCCTCGAGCTCCGTGAGCGCCTGCTCGAGGTCGCCGCGCTGGGTCTCGAGCTCCTCGACGTGGGCGATGGCCTCCTCGTACTCCTGCTCGGCGAGCGGGTTGACCGGCCCGAGCTGCTCACGCCGCCGTGCGAGCCGCTCGACGCGCGCCGCGAGCTCCTCACGCCGTTCGGCCGCCAGTGGCTCGCCCGCGGGCTCCGCGGGCAGTTCCAGCTTCGCCGCGATCTCGGTGAGCCGCGCCGCCGACTCGTGCTCGACGTCGCGTGCCTGCTGGGCGCGCACCTCGGCCTGCGTCACGGCGTCGCTCGCGGCCTTCAGTTGCGCCTGGATCTCGACCTCCCCGCGCGCGCACGCGCGCAGCTCGTCGGCCGTGCGCCGGCCGACCTCCTCGTCGGCCGCGAGCTGCTCGGCGAGCGCGTCACGACGCACGGCCACGGCGTCCGCCGCCCGCTCGAGGACCGTCGCGGCGCGCTCCGCCTGCGTCGCGAGCACGGCGCAGCGCTCCGCGCGGGAGCGCAGGCGCGCGATCCGCTGCTCGCGCTCGGCGCGCTCGTGCTGCGCGCGGTCCGCCAGCCTGCGCTCGGCGCCGAGATCCGCCTCGACGCGGGCGCGGCGAACCGCCGCCTGCCCCTCTTCCGGAGCGCTGCGGCGCAGCTCGATCCGGCGCGTGGCACGGCGCAGCAGCTCGTCGGCCTCGTCGAGCGCGCGCCCCGCTTCCTGCGCTTGCGTGCGTGCCGCCTCGCGCCGCTCGAGCCGTTCGCTGACGAGTGCGGCCGCGTGGGCGACCGCCTCCGTGGCCGCCGCCTCCTCGCCTGCCGCCTCCTGCGCGGCCGTGATCAGCCTGTGCTGCGACGCGCGCGCCTCGAGTATGCGCTCCTCGCCGCCGGCCGGGGCCTGGCGCAGCTCGCCGCTTGCCCCGAAGAACGCGCGCCCGCGCGGCGTGACCGCGACACCCGTGAAGTCGCGCGGGACGGCGGCGAGGTCGTCCACGAGCCAGGCGTCGCCCAGGAGGCGCTCGACGACCGGCGCGAGGTCGGCGGGCGGGCGCACGTGGTCGAGGATGCGCGCGGCGCCTGCCGCCGGTGAGCGGCCGTCTGCGCCGCGGCCCTCGTGGGCGGCGACAATCGCACTGCCGCCGTCGCGCAGCCCGTCGAGCAGGGTCTGCCCTTCGCCGAGGCTCGCGACGACGCCCGCGCGCAGGCGCGAGCCGAGCGCAGCCGCGACCGCCAGCTCGAATCCCTCGTCCACCTCGAGCTCGGCGGCAAGCGTGCGGGCGTCATCCGGCGCCGCCGCGGCGGTGCTCAAGAAATGGTTCACGGTGGCGAGCTCCGAACCGGCCTTCGCGGCGGCCGCGCGCGCCGACTCCTCGCGCCGCTCGGCCTGGCGCTGCTCGCCGCGCGCCTCCTCGACGGCCTGCTCGGCCTCGAGGATCGCCGCCCGCGCGCCGTCGACCGCGGCGGTGGCCTCTTCGCGCCGGCCCTCCGCGGCCACGCGGTCCTGCTCGAGCTCCGCAAACTCGTCCTCGAGCCGCGTGTCGCGCTCCGAGTCGAGCGTGCTCAGCTCGGCCTCGAGCGCCGCGATCCGCTCCTGGCTGCCCGTGTCCTCCTCGCCCGCCGCGCCGCCGGCCAGTTCCTCCGCGTCCCGGCGGTCGCGCGCGGCATCCTCGGCGGCCGACCCCGCCGCGTCGTGCGCCCGGTCGGCGCGAAGGGCGATCCCGTCCGCGGCCGCCCGGGCGGCGAACAGGCTGCTGGACAGCCGCTCGCGCGCACGCGAGTGCTCGGCGAAGGCCTCCTCGGCCGCCTCGCGGCGCTCGGCGACCTCGGCCAGCAGGCGCTCGGCCTCGTCGCGCGCGGCGCCGGCCTGTGCCGCGGCCGCCTCGGCGTTCGCCAGGTCCGCCCGCGCGCTCCGCAGGTCGTCGGCGGCCAGCTCGAGGCCCGCTTCGAGCGACTGGCGCTCGAGCCGCTGGTGAAGCTCGGCCGCCTCGGCCTGGCGCTTGAGCGGCCTGAGCCGCGAGCGCGCCTCGCGCTCGACGTCGAGCGCCCGGGCCAGGTTGTCCTGGGTGCGCTCGAGCTTGAGCTGCGCGCGCCGCCGGCGCTTGCGGTGCTTGCCGAGCCCCGCCGCCTCCTCGATCAGGAGACGCCGGTCGCGCGGCTTCGAATGGATGATCGACTCGACCCGGCCCTGCGACACGACCGAGTGCATCTCCTTGCCGAGGCCGGTGTCCGAAAGCACCTCGAGCACGTCGACCATCCGGCAGCGCGCTCCGTTCAGGCGGTACTCACCCTCCCCGTCGCGCGAGAGCTTGCGCATGATCGAGATCTCGGAGAAGTCCGAGTCGGCCGACCCGTCCGAGTTGTCGAGCAGGACCTCGACCTCGGCGGCGTTCCGCGACGGGACTCCGGCGCCGCCGGCGAAGATCACGTCCTGCATCGTCTGGCCGCGCACGGCCAGCGGGCTCTGCTCGCCGAGCGCCCACAGGACGGCGTCCGTGATGTTCGACTTGCCCGAGCCGTTCGGCCCCACGACCACCGACACGCCCGGCGCGAAGTCGAGCTTCGTCCGATCGGGGAACGACTTGAAACCCTTGAGCGTCAGCGAGCGCAGATGCATCAGCGGCCTACCTCCTCGAGCCGGTCGAGGGCGCGCTCGGCGGCGGACTGCTCCGCTGCCTTCTTCGTCTTTCCGCTCCCGCGGCCCAGCTCCTCCCCGTCCACAACCGCGAGCGCGACGAAGCGCCGGTCATGCGGGGGCCCGTCCTCGCTCTCGATCTCGTAGTCCACGACCTCGGCGCGGCGGGCGAGCCGCTCCTGGAGCTCGGACTTGAAGTCCACCGGGTTCTCGAGCGCCTCCTCGATCTCCCCCTCGAACGACCCGACGACGGCGGGCGCGACGCGCTCCCACCCGAACGCCAGGTAGGCGGCGCCGATCACGGCCTCGCAGATCGAGGCCAGGATCCGCTCGCTCGCGACGAGCGACTCGGCGCTCTGTCCGCGTGCCGCCGGAGCGAGGGCGCGCAGCCGCTCGGGGATGCCGAGGTCGCGGGCGACCTGGGCGCACGCCTCGCGCGAGACGCTCTGGGCGCGCAGCTTCGTGAGGCGGCCGGCGCCGAAGTCCTCGAACCGCGGGTAGATGTGGGTGGAGATCGAGAGGCTCAGGACGACGTCTCCGAGGAAGGCCAGCCGCTCGTAGGAGTCGCCGCGCTCGTCCGCCCACGAGGAGTGGGTGAACGCCTGCCGGGCCAGGTCCTCCGGCAGCTCGTCGAGGAGGGGCTCGAGTGTCGTGGCCAGGGCGTCAGGTCGCTTGGGCCTGGGCGTGGGCTGCGACGAAGTCGGCGGCCTGTCCGACGGTGTGGATCTTCGCCGCCTCCTCGTCCGGGATGCGAATGCCGTACCGGTCCTCGAGCTCCATGACGAGCTCGACGAGGTCGAGCGAGTCGGCCTCGAGGTCCTCCTTGAAACGCGTGCTCTCGGCGACGCGGGACGCGTCCACGCCCAGCTCCGTCGAGAGGTGCGTCCGGATCAGGTCCAGCACCTCGTCTCTAGTCATGACTTGCGGCGACGCTAGCAGCGGGCGCGGACCGCAATGCCCCGGCGTCCGCGAGCGCCGCCGCGGTGCGCTCGACCATCTTCTCGTCGGCCGCCCGGCGGGCGAGCCTGACGGCGTTCGCGATGCCGTCCGCGCTCGACTTCCCGTGCGCGACCACCACGGGGCGGCGCACTCCGAGCAGGATCGCGCCGCCGGTCGTGTTCGGGTCGAGCTGCTTCCGCAGGCGCCCGAGCTTGCCCCGAATCAGGAGGCCGCCGAGCGACGAGACTGTGCCGCTCCGCACGGCGTCGCGAACGGCGCCGGCGACCGTCCTGGCCGTCCCCTCCATCAGCTTGAGGGCAACGTTGCCCGTGAACCCGTCGGTCACGACGACGTCCACCGACGCGATCGAGCTTCCCTCCACGTTCCCGGCGAAGCGGAGCGTGCCCCCGGCCAGCTGCTCGTGCGCGGCGACCACGGCGGCGGTGCCCTTCTCCGCCTCCTCGCCGATCGAAAGGAGCCCGACCGCGGGTCGCTCCACGCCGTGGACGGCCTCCATGAAGGCCGCGCCCATGTACGCGAACTGCACGAGGTACTCGGGGCGGACGTCGACGTTGGCGCCGGCGTCCAAGAGCAGCACCGGCCTCCCCGGCAGCGGCACGAGCACCGCGATCGCCGGCCGGTGGACGCCGCGGATCCGCTTGACGTGGAGGACCGATGCGGCGAGCACCGCGCCGGTGGCGCCGGCCGACACGAGCGCGTCGGCCTCGCCACCGCCCACCGCCTGGGACGCCCGGACGATCGACGCGTCCGCCCTGGAGCGAACGGCGAAGGCGGGGTCCTCGTCGTTCGTGATCTCGGCGCCGCCGAAGAGCTCCACCGGCGTGCCGGCAAGCCGGGCGCCCTCGGTCACGAGGTCCGGGCCGCCGTCGGCCCCGTTGATATCGACGGCTACCGGCCGGGGGCCGCTAGTGGTCGTGGTCGTGGTCATGGTCGTGCTCCGCCTGGGGCACGAACACCTCACGACCGGCGTAGGTCCCGCAGTTCAGGCACACACGGTGCGGCAGCCGCGGCTCGCCACAGTTCGGGCACGCGCGCAGGCTGGGCGGCGTGATCTTGTGCTGCGAGCGCCGCTTGTTGGTGCGCGAGTGGGACTGTCGCTGCTTGGGGACGGCCATGCGAGCGGGTCAGGTTAGTCGAACCGGATCTCCGAGAGCTTGGCCCAGCGGGCGTCCGGGGCGCTCTCGTGGGCGTGCTCGGGATCGTCGTTCAGGTTCGCCCCGCAGATCGCGCAGAGCCCCCTGCACTCGGCAGCGCAGCGGATCTGAGTGGGCAGGGCCAGCACGAGGGCGTCGCGGACCCATGAGTGCAGGTCCAGCTCGTCCCCGTCCAGGTAAGGGGAGCGAAGGTCGTCGCCGCCGCCCGGCTGGTCGACCTCGCGCGCGTCGACCGCGATCGCCTCCGTCGCGGCCTCGAGGCAGCGCATGCACGGCCCTTCGAGCGTGACCGTGTAGCGGAGGCGCAGCGCGTAGCCGGCCGTCGTCCGCGATATGTCGACCCGCGCCTGCGGCACGCCGGCCGCCGAGGCGTAGCGCTGGCCGGCGAGCTCGATCGAGTCGAGATCGACCGCGGCCTCGACCACAACGCCCTCGCCGGAGGCCAGTCCGAGGCGTGCGAGATCGACGGTGTTGCGCGTCCCGCCCATCCAGGCCAGGGTAGCGGCGGGTCTAGGCGGGCTCGATCTCGGCGCGGTCGAGGTGCTGGGCGACCAGGTTCTTCGCGTGCCCGATCACGTGCTGCCAGGACTCCTGATCGCAATCCTGGAGTCCCGTCCGGGTGTCCAGCTCGACGATCATCGAGACTTCGAACAGGGTCGGACGGCCGGTGCTGCCCGGTTCGATCACATGGAACGTGACCAGCTCGTCCTCCATTGCGTCTCCTGACTGCTACGACCGCCGCCGGGCCTGGCGACGGAAGCTCGATTCGAGTCCTGGAGACTTTGTAACACGGGTGGCGGTCCCCCGCCACCATGTGGATGCGCCTAGGAGACCTCGGCCTCTTCGCGGCCCTGGAGCCGGTCGCGGCCCCGCTGGACCGCGGCGATGAACTTCTGGAGGTTCACCTCGAGCGTGTTCAGGATGTCGTCCGCGTAGTCCTCGGCACCCAGCCTGATCTCGCGCTCACGCGCGCGTGCGTCCTCGATGATCTCGTCCGCCTGGCGCTCGGCCTGCTTGACGATCTCCTGGTCGGAGATCAGCCGCGTCTGCTCGTCACGCGCCTCCTTGACGATCCGCTCGGCCTCGCGCTTCGCCTCGGCGAGCATCTCCTGGCGCTCCTTGACGATCCAGCGCGCCTGCTTGATCTCCTCGGGGATCGTCGCGCGCATCTGATCGAGGATGTCGTAGATCTCCTCCTTGTCGACGCGCACCTGATCGGTCAGGGGCACGGGCTTCGCGTTGTGCACCTGGTCGTCGAGTTTGTCGATGAGAACTAGGACGTCCATAGTCGAGGCGAACCTTTCGTTAACGCTTCAGTCGTTCCTGCAATTGCGCGGCTACCGCGTCGGGCACGAGCCCGCTGAGGTCGCCGCCGAACATAGCCAGTTCCTTGACGCCGCTCGAGCTGAGAAAGCTGAATTGAGGTGAGCTCATCATGAAGATGCTCTCGATGTCAGGTGCCATCGTGCGGTTGAGCTGATTCATCTCGAACTCGTACTCGAAGTCCGAGATCGCCCGAAGACCCTTGACGATCGCTTTGGCTCCGTGCTCTCGGGCGAAGTCGACGATGAGCGTATCAAAGGGTTTTACCTGCACATTGGGCAGATTCGCGATCTCCGACTTGATCAGCGCGCACCGCTCGTCGGCCGTGAAGAGGGTCTTCTGCTTGCGCACCGGCTGGTTGACCACCGCGACGATCACCTCGTCGAACACCGACGCGGCGCGGCCGATGATGTCCAGGTGGCCCATCGTGACCGGGTCGTAGGAGCCCGGGCACACGGCGGTCCCGCCGTTCTTAGCCGCCACGGTGGATCGCGATCCGGGTGTCGCCGTAGGTGCGCTCGTCCGCGAGCGGCAGGTCGAGCAGGAGCGGGTTCCGCTTGGAGGATTCGGTCACGATGAGGGCCTGCGGGGAGGCTACGCCCGGCAGTAGCTCGCCGAGCCGCTCCGCCACGCGGGCCGCCGCATCATATGGCGGATCGCAGAACACGAGGTCGAAGCGCGGGTCGCGACCGGACACCGTGCGTAGCCAGCTCAGCGCGTCCGCGGCGACCACCTCTCCCTCCTCGCCCGTCGCGTCGAGGTTGTCCCTTATGGCAGTGAGGGCGGGCCGCGCGGAATCCACGAAGGTCGCCGCCTCGGCCCCGCGCGACAGGGCCTCGAGGCCGAGCGCCCCTGAGCCCGCGTAGAGGTCGAGCACCCGCATTCCCTCCACCGAGCCGAGGATCGAGAAGAGCGCCTCGCGGACGCGGTCGGCGGTCGGCCGCGTGCCGGCGCCCGCCGGCGTGCGCAGCCGCCTGCCCTTATGCCTGCCCGCGACGATCCTCATCCCCCGAACTTTGCCGTGTCGGCGCCGGTTTCCGACGCGCGCGCCACAAAGTTCGGCGGGTCAGGCCGGGATCGGGTCCATGTCCGAGCCGAAGCGGCTGACCGTGGCCTCGCGCAAGAGCGCGTTCTCCGGTTCGGCGAGGTCCGGGTCGTCGGCCAGGAGCTGCTGGGCGCGCTCGCGTGCGCGCTCGAGCAGCACGACGTCTTCCGGCAGCCGGGCCACCTTGAACTCGGGCATCCCGTGCTGGCGCGTGCCGAGCACCTCGCCGGCGCCGCGGAGCCTCAGGTCGATCTCGGCGAGCTTGAAGCCGTCGCGCTCCTTCGCGACGGCCTCGAGTCGCGGCAGCGACGGGTCCCCGAACAGGACGCAGAGCGACTCGTGCTCGCCGCGGCCGATCCGGCCGCGCAGCTGGTGGAGCTGTGAGATCCCGTAGCGCTCGGCCGCCTCGATCAGCATCACGGTCGCGTTCGGCACGTCGATCCCGACCTCGATCACGCTCGTGGCCACGAGCACGTCCGCCTCGCCGTTCGCGAATGCGGCCATCGCCTGCTGCTTGCGCTTCGAGGGCATCTGGCCGTGGATCAGCTCCACGCGCAGGTCGCGGAACTCGGTCGCGGCAAGGCGCTCGGCCTCTGCGGTCGCCGCCTTCGCCTGGAGCACCTCCGACTCCTCGACGAGGGGGCAGACCACGAAGCACTGGCGCCCCTTGGCGATCTCCTCGCGGATCCGCTCGTACGCCCGCGCGCGGGCGCGGGCCCCGTCGACCGCGTGCGTCTGCACCGGCTGCCGCCCGGCCGGCAGCTCGCGCAGGATCGTGACGTCGAGATCGCCGTACGCGGTCAGCGCGAGCGTGCGCGGGATCGGCGTGGCGGTCATGTGCAGCGCGTGAGGGACCTGATCCTCGGGGCCCTTCGCGTCGAGCGCGGCGCGCTGGCGGACCCCGAAACGGTGCTGCTCGTCCACGACCGCCAGGGCGAGCGAGCGGAACTCGACCACGGGCTCGATCAGCGCATGGGTGCCGACGATCATCCCGAGCTCGCCCGACCCGAGGCGATCGAGCAGCTCGCGCCGGCGCCGCGCGGGCGTCGCGCCGGTCAGGAGGCCGATCGGCACGTGCCCGCCCAGAAGGCGGTCGATCGTGGCCATGTGCTGTTCGGCAAGGGTCTCCGTGGGCGCCATGAACGCGGCCTGAGCGCCGGCTTCGACCGCGCGGAGCATCGCGAACAGGGCGACGACCGTCTTTCCGCTTCCGACCTCGCCCATCAGCAGGCGCTGCATCGGAGTACCTGAGGCGATGTCGCGCTCGATGCGGTCCATCGCCTGTCGCTGGTCGCCGGTCGGGGTGAAGGGAAGGGACGCAAGCCAAGGGTCCACGAGCTCGCCGGTGCCGCGCAGCTCGAGCGCTCGGGCGCGCTCCGCCCGCGCGCGCTTGCGGCCGGCCAGCGCGAGCTCGAGCAGGAAGAGCTCCTCGAACGCGAGCCGCTCGCGCGCCTGGTCGGGGTCCTCCGGCCTGTCGGGGAAATGCGCGGCCGCAAGCGCCGCCGCGCGCTCCGCCAGGCGCTCGGCCGCGCGCAGCCTGCCGGGAAGCGGCTCGATCACGTCGCGCATCCGGCTGTACGCGTCCCACGTGAGGCTGCGCAGGCGCTCCGGCGTTATCCCCTGGCTCGCGGGATAGACGGGGACGAGTCCGAGCGTGTGGATGCCCGCCTCCGTCCCGCCGATGAGCTCGTGCTCCGTGACCCAGAACTGGTTTCGGTTCCTGAGCTTCCCGTGGAGCAGGAGCTGCGTTCCCTCGCCGAGCTGGCGGGCGAGCCACGGCTGGTTGAACCAGACCGCGACCATCGGCCCGGTCTCGTCGGCCACGCGCGCCTCGACTCGCTTCTGGCGCCGGTTGCGCATGGGGCGGACGGACACGCTCCGGACCGTGACCGCGACGGTCGCCTCCTCGCCGACGCCGAGCGCGGCGACGGTGCGCGCCTCGCGGCGGTCGCGGTGGGTGTGCGGTAGGTGTTCGACCAGGTCCCCCACCGTCTCGACCCCGAGCCCCGCGGCCGCCTTCGCGGCCGGCCCCGTCAGCGCGAGCGGCTCGTCGAGGCGGCTCGGCCGCGGCAGGGAGCGCAGGGGCGCCGAGGCGATCTCCTCGTCGGTCAGGGCCTTCTTGTCGCCGAAACGCCTGGTGCTCACGTGACGGCGCGAACGATCGCAGCCGTTACGGCGGCAACGAGCGCCGCCACGACGATCGGCGCCCGTAACACCACGGCCACCGCCGCCGCGCCCACGCCGGCGGCGCGCGCGTCCAGCACGATCTCCTCGTCGCCCCCGAAGGTCTGGGTGACGACGAGCGCGGCGAGCAGCGCAGGCGCGAGCGTCTCGAACACCTGCGTCGCGGCCGCCGGCACCTCACGGCCGCCGAGCACGACCGCCGGAACCGCCTTGATCGCGATCGTCACGACGCCGAGGACCGCGACCGTGAACCAGACCTCGTTCATCGCGCGCGCAGGCCGATCAGCGCGGCCGCCGACGCGGCGATGATGGGCAGCCCGGCGGGAGTCAGCGGGATCAGGATGAGCGCGATCGCGCCCCCGAGCACCGCGGCGGACACGTGCTGGCGGGTTCGCAGCTGAGACACCATGAGCGCGAAGAAGAGCGCCGGGAAGGCGGCGTCGAGGCCGAGCGCCTCCGGGTCGCCGATCGCATCGCCCGAGAGCGCGCCGATCGCGGTCCCGAGCACCCACGCCGGGTAGAGCGTGAGTGCCACGCCGACGAGCTTGTCGCGGTCGAATGTCCCGTCCCCGCGCGCCGACAGGGCCCACGACTCGTCCACGATCGCGAGGCCGTGAAGCGCGCGCCGCAGGCGCGAGCCGACGAGCGACGGGGCCACCGCCGCGGACATCGCGAGGTAGCGGCTGTTGAGCAGCACCCCCGCCGTGATCGCGGAGACGACCGCGCCCCCCGAACCGAGGATCGCGGCCACGGCGAACTGCGCCGACCCCGCCCAGGTGGTCGCCGAGAAGACGATGGCCGCCGTCGCGCCCATGTCGGCGGCGCGCGCGAGGACCCCGAACGAGACTCCGAAGGCCACCACCGCCACCGCGAACGGCGCCGAGATCCGCATGCCCTCGCGGTAGCGTCCAAGCATGGCGAACGAGCGTAGGCGAGCGGGCCGTTTCGAGACGCTCGGCGCGTGGCTGCACGTCTGGACGCCGGCGCGCGACGTCGAGGTGCCGCCCGTCCCCTGGCGGAGGATCCTCGTGATCGGCCTGCCCCTGCTCGCGCTGACCGCGGTCGGCGCCTGGGTCGCTCTGCGCGAGGCGGACGAGGCGGAGCGCGAACGCGAGACCACCGAGACGCGCCGGGACGAGCAGCGCGCCGCGGCCACGCGCGCGCGGCTGCTCGAGGACCAGGCGCTCCAGACGGCGCGTGTGCAGCCCGCCCCGCGTGCCGCGCTCGTCGGCGCGCTCGAGACGGCGATCCTCGCGGACGCTCGCGGGCGGACCCGGCGCGGGGACCTGGAACAGGCGGTCGAGCGGGTCGAGTGCGACCCCTTCCCGCGCACGGCGCCGCGGCGGGCGGCGGAACGCGACCCCTCGGTCGAGAGCGGCCGCTACCACTGCCTCGCCGTCACACGCGACATCGTGGGCACGCACCGCGGCCTGCTCGGCTACCCGTTCTTCGCGCGCATCCACTACGGGGACGGGCGGCTCGCCTGGTGCAAGATCAACCCGATCCCCGGCGAGCAGGCGGTGCCCGACCCGCGGCAGGTCGCCACCCTTCCGGCCGGCTGCACCTGAGCGCTACTCGGCGCAGAGGAGCCACCACCACGAGGCCTGGCCGCCCTCGTGGTAGTCGAGCTCGACGCCCTCCGGCACCGCGCGCTCCACGGCATCCCGACGCAGTGGCGCGCCCTCGCCGGCGATGCACGTGACGATCTCGCAGCCCTCGGTGACCTCGCGCAGCGTGCGCGCGAGGACCTCGGACGGCTCACCCCAGGAGGAGAGGTCCTCGCCGACGTACCCCAGCGCGTCGCCCACCGCGAAGCGCCGGGCGGGGTCCTCGCGGGCCGCGGGCGCCACCCCGCCCGTGCGGAGACCGGCCGAGCGCTCGGCGAGCGCGGCGGCGTTCTCCTCGGCCCCCCGCGCCGGGTCGAACCCGAGCAGCACGGCGAGGCCCTCCTGCTGCGAACGGGTGGCAACCACACGGGCCGGCTTCTCGGACATCTCGGCGGCGCGCTCGGCGGCCATGATCACATTCGGGCTGTTCGGCAGGACGACCGCCGACTCGCCCGGCGCGGCGTGGATTCCGGCGAGGATGTCGTAGGTGGAGGGGTTGAGCGTCGGCCCGCCCTCGACCACGTGGGCGCCCAGCTCGCGGAACATCCGCACGAGCCCCTCCCCCGCGGCCACGACGACCGGGGCGCAGGCCGTCTCGAGCCGAGCCGTGCGGTCCGCCACCTGCTCGTGCATGTCGGCGACGTCGAAGTGCGACACCTCGTGGGCGACGAAGAGCGACGTCGCGACGTCGGGCTCGTCCGTGTGCACGTGGACCTTGAGGGTGGACTCGTCGCCGACGACCAGCACGCAGTCGCCGATCCGCTCGAGCCGTGGGATGAACTCGCGCGAGTCGAGCCCGGAGCCCGTGACGGCGAAGTTCGTGCAGTAGCGGTACTCGCTCGACTCGTGCTGGGGCAGGTGCATCGCATGCGGCGGCGCCACCCGGTGCGCAAGGTCGGGCCCGTCGTCCCCGCGAAGCGCCGCGATCACCCCCACGACGATCGCGGTCAGGCCGTAGGCGCCGGCGTCCACCACGCCGGCCTCGCGCAGAATCGGCAGCTGTTCGGGGCCGCGCTCGACCGCCTCGTTCGCGGCCTCGAGGGCGCGCTCGAGGACATCGGCGAGCAGCTCGTCCTGCTCGGTATCGGAGGCGCCCTGCTCGAGTCGCACCTTCTCCATGTGGGCGAGGTCCTGGGCGACGCGGTGCGCCATCGCGCGGACCGCCGACAGCATGGTGCCCTCCGCGGGGTCCCGGACGGACTCGTAGGCGGCGTCGGCCGCGCGCGCGAACGCGGCGGCGACGAGGACCGGGTCCACGAGCTCTCCGGGCCGCGACGCGAGCTCCTCGGCTGCCCCGCGGACGATCTGCGACAGGATCACGCCGCTGTTGCCGCGCGCCCCGAGCAGAGCTGCGCGGGCGACGGCCTTGACGAGCTCCTCGCGGCCGATGTCGTCGATCATCTGGCCGTTCAGGCGGTCGAGCTCGTCGAGCACGGCGCGCATGGTCATGGCCATGTTGTCGCCGGTGTCCCCGTCCGCGACGGGGAAGACGTTCAGGTCGTTGACCTCGGTGCGCCGGCGCTCGAGCTCGGAGCAGGCGTTGGCGACTACCTTGCGGAAGCGGACGAGGCTGGGGTCCGGCACGTGTGTGTTTTACACGTGCTTGAGGACTTTGCCCGCCTTGAGGCAGCGGGTGCAGACGTACTCACGGCGCGGGGCGCCGCCCACCGAGATGCGCACCTTCTGGAGGTTCGCGTTGAAGCGTCGCTTGGTCGCGACCATCGAATGGCTGCGGCTGTGCCCGAACGCCGGGCCCTTGCCGCAGGAGTAACAGACCTTCGCCACGGCGCGCAGGCTAGCACCGGCCCCTTACGGGCCGGTGTAGCCGTCCACGTAGCACGGGAAGGCGCCGCAGACGTCGATCACGCTGCCGTTCAGCATGAACTCGACCTTCTGCTCCTGCGCGTTCGGGTCCTTGCGCGGCCGCCCGTGCGGGTCCGCCCCGGTCCGGTTCGGCTCCTCGCCCAGAGGCGCGGGGCCGGTGCCGGCCGTCTCGTCGCCCACCTGGCGCACCGGGCCCGTGTCCCAGTAGACCATCGACGCGTCGCCCGTGAACGGGAAGCTCCCGATCGGCGGGATGTCGAAGAGCGGCTTGTCCTCGAAGGAGCGCCCCTCGTCCACCGCGGGCTGGCGCACGCGCGCGCCGATCGTCCGCGCCATCACGTCGGCCTGGATCGTCGTCACCTGGTGGTCGCCGATCGCGACGTGCATGAGCACGTTGTGGTCGGGGGTGCCGGGCAGCGGATCACCGACGATGTGATGCGCGTACCCGTTGTTCTCGCCGCGATCCCAGAGCATCTGCCAGAGGCCGAGCATGAGCGGCCGCTCCCGATTGTTCGGATAGGCGGGAGTGTTGACCTCCGCGTAGACGTCCCAGTCCACGCTGCGACGCAGCAGGATCGAGTAGTTCATCGCCGGCACGCCGAGGACCGCGTTCTCGTAGTCGGGTGCGAGCGCGGTGAGCGCCCCGCCCATGATGCCGCCCTGGCTGTTCGAGTCGAACATGAGCTGGGAGCCCTCGAAGAGCGGCTGGTTGCCCTGCTGGAACGCGTCGTGCGACCCGAGTCCCTGCGGGTGGGCCATCAGCCGGCCGAGGTAGAGCTGGTCGACCAGGCCCTGCTGGAGCCGGTCGGCGAACTTCGAGAACAGCGACAGGTCCTGGAGCACCTCGATCGCGAACGGAATGCTCGGGTTGTCCATGCCGGTCCAGTTCGTGGCGCAGTACATGGCGTTGTGGTTCTCGGCCATGCGCTGGATGTCCGACTCGGAGTAGACCTGGCTTCCCGAGCCGAGGAGCCCGTGCCCGTACTGCACGGCGAGCGCCTTGTTCCCGGGGTTCGCCGACGTCGGGACGTTGCACCAGAAGGGCGCCGTGCGGAAGTTGTCGGTGTCGGGGCGCTCCGGGAGGTTCGACTTGCGGCCCGGGTAGACGAAGTCCCCGCCGGGCTCGCAGTCCGCGCTGTCGAGGTAGCACGGCACCTGGTAGGTGCCCTCGATGCGCTGGTCGACGCCCGGCTCGTCCGTGATGTCCTCGACCTTCGTGACCGCGAACGCCGGCGCCGTGCCCTGGATCTGGCCGTCGTCGAGGTCGGTGTCGCCGAGGAGCGCGAACGCGTCGTCGCGGATGTGCAGCGCCCGCTCCGTCAGGTTGTCGCGGCTCGCGACCGTGAAGTCCCACGCGAGGTAGAGGCTCCCCCGCTTCACCTTGGCCTTCTTCTTAAGCGTGCGGAAGATCGCGTTCATGTGCTTCCGGCGCGCCTCGATCAGCTTGTTGTCGGTCTTCTTCTTGTCGCGGTAGAGGCGGAAGGCCGCGCCCGCGCGCAGCTTCTTCCCCTTGCGGTTCTTCAGATTGCGCAGGGCGACGATGTAGCGCTCGCCCTCGTCCCAGTTGACCGCCGGGCGGATCTGAAGGTTGACGTCGGCGCGCTTCGCGGGGTACGGGTCGAGCTCGGCCCAGATCGGATGGCGGTCGCCCGTGCGCGCGTTGATCACCAGGATCGGCGCCTTCCGCGCCGTGTAGCGGCTCAGGTCCTTCAACCGCACCGCCTTGCTGCGACCGAGGTCGAGCTTCGGGACGCGGGTCAGGATCGTCTGCCCCGGGCTGAAGCCGTCGTTGCGGTTCCAGGCGGACGGGTTCGGGCGCTTGCCGTCGGCGTTCTCGGGTATCGCCTTCTTCTTCAGCGCGACGTGGCCGTTCTTGCGGAAGTGGTCGTTCGGCCACGGCTGGAGGCAGACCGCCGGGTCGAGGAAGTCGCAGGCGCGACTCGGCTTGGGGGCGGCCGAGGCGGTCGCGGACGACAGGAGCAGAACGGCGGCGGTGGCTAGCGTGAGCGGGAGTCTCATACCCCCCGAGGCTAGCTAGTCACCGCGTGTAGTCGAGGAGCATCTGCACGACTTGGCGCGGGCGCTCCCAATGCGGCGAGTGACCGGCCCCGCGCAACATCTCGACCCGTGCGGCCGGCACATCCTTGCGCCAGGCCTGGGCCGCGCGCGGCTCGACGATCTCGTCCTCGCTGCCGAAGATCACGAGCAGCGGGACACCGGCATCCCGCACGCGCTCCGACGCGGGGCGTTCCTCCTGGAAGTCGTCGGAGGCCGAACCGGCCTTGTCGTAGGCGCTGAAGGTCATCCGGTCGAGGTCGTCGACGAACGCGTCCGGCACGTCCACGTCGTCCGCGAAGGCGGAGTCGAGCCCGGCCGCGATCACCTGGTCCGGCGCGAACCGGCGCGCGAGCTCGCCGACCACCGGCCAGCCGCTGATCTGCGCCGTCAACGGGAGGTCGGCGTAGCCCTCGCGCGGCGGGGTGCCGACGATGACGAGCTTCCGCACCACCCGCGGCTCCAGCTCGGTCATCGCGCTGGCGACGTTCCCGCCCATCGAGTGGCCCACGACCACGGCTCGCCGCACCCGGAGCTTCTCGAGCGCGTCGGCGACCCGGCGTGCCTGCTCCTCGATCGCGTAGCCGTCACGCGGCATCTCGGAACGTCCGTGGCCGAGCAGGTCGAAGCGAATGACACGCAGACCCCGGCGAACGAGGTCGGGGGTGACGCGGTCCCACCAGCGCTCGGAGGCCGTGTACCCGTGAAGCAGGACGACGGCGGGGTCATCGCGGTCGCCCTCGTCCTTCACGTGGAGGTCACCGCCCGTCAGCTCGACGATCTGCCCGCCGGGGCGCTTCTCGGCGTCCCGGGTCTCGCGGTCGGTGATCACCGTGTGCACGAACAGGGCGAGCGCGATCGCGCCCAGCCAGATGAAGCGGCGCATCAGGCGGCGGCCTCGCGGAAGGCCTCGAGGGCGCGCTCGATCCCGGCGCGGTCCACGTCCAGGTGGGTGACGCAGCGGATGCGCGTCGGGCCCATCGGAGTGACCTCCACGCCGCGCTCCCAGAGCGCTCCGACGAGCGCCGGGGCGTCCGGCACGTCCGCCATCACGATGTTCGTGTCGGGCGGGCGCACGGCGACTCCGGGCACCTCCTCGAGGCCCTCGGCGAGGGCGCGAGCGTTCTCGTGGTCGTCGGCGAGCCGGTCGACGTGGTGGTCGAGCGCGTAGAGGCAGGCGGCAGCGACGATCCCCGACTGCCGCAGCGCGCCGCCGATCATCTGCTTGTAGCGCCACGCCTCGTCGATCAGCGCCTGCGATCCCGCGAGGACCGCGCCGACGGGCGCCCCGAGGCCCTTAGTGAAGTCGATCCAGGCCGTGTCGAATCCGGATGCCCAGTCGGCGGCGCGCGTCCCGCTCGCGACCACGGCGTTCATGAGCCGCGCGCCGTCGAGGTGGGCGCGCATGTCGTGTGCGCGCGCGACGTCGATCACCGCCCGGACCGTCTCGAGGGGCCACACGCGGCCGCCGCCGAGGTTCGTGGTCTGCTCGACCGACACGAGGCGCGACCGCGGCGCGTAGCGGTCGCCCGCCGGGCGGATGGCCGCCTCGAGCTGCCACGCGTCGAAGATCCCGCTCGGCGTGTCGATCGTTCGAAGCATCGCGCCGCCGAAGAAGGCCGGGCCGCCGGCCTCGTAGTTGACCGGGTGCGAGTTCGCCGCCGCGATCAGCTCGTCGCCGCCCGGACGGGTGTGGAGGCGGATCGCGATCTGGTTGCACATCGTCCCCGACGGCAGGAAGAGCGCCGCCTCGTGGCCGAGCAGCTCCGCGACGCGCTCCTGGAGGCGCGTGGTCGTCGGGTCGGCGAAGCGCTGCTCGTCGCCCACCTCGGCCTCGGCGATCGCCCGCCGCATCCCGTCGGTGGGGCGTGTCTGCGTATCCGAGAAGAGGTTGACCCGGTCCACTACGGGCGCAGCGTACGGCGCAGCTCGGCCATGCGGAGGACGGCGTGCGCCGCGTCCTCGCCCTGGTGGCGCTTGCCGTCGCCGGTGCGCGCGAGCGCCTGTTCCATGTTCTCGACGGTCACGACGCCGAACGCGCACGGCACGCCCGTGTCGAGCGCGACGCGGGCGATCCCGGCGGCGGCCGCTTCGCAGACGTGGTCGTAGTGGCTCGTCTCGCCGCGGATCACGGCGCCCAGGCACGCGACGCCGTCGTAGCGGCCCGACTCGGCGCAGTACTTCGCCGCCAGCGGCAGCTCGAACGCGCCCGGCACGTCGTGGACCTCGACCGTCCCGCCCGCCTCCTCGAAGACGCGCGTGGCGCCCTCGACGAGCCGGTCGGCGAGGTCCGCGTAGAAACGGCCGACCGCGATGGCGAACGTCAAGCGCCGCCGTCCTCGCGCTTCTTGCGGTCGCGCACGTGCTCCTCGTGGATCATCTGCTCGTCGAGCGCGAGGCCCTGGTGGTGCAGCAGGTGGCCGAGCTTGTCGCGCTTCGCGCGCAGGTAATCGCGGTTGTGCACGCCGGCCGGGTGATGGATGGGGATCTGGTCGGTCACGCGCAGGCCGTAGCCCTCGAGGCCGACGATCTTCTTCGGGTTGTTCGTCAGGAGGCGGATCGACGTGAGGCCCAGGTCCACCAGGATCTGCGCCCCGATCCCGTAGTCGCGCAGGTCCGCGGGCAGGCCGAGCTTCAGGTTCGCGTCGACCGTGTCGAGCCCCTCCTCCTGGAGCTTGTACGCGCGCAGCTTGTTCAGCAGGCCGATGCCGCGGCCCTCCTGGGCGAGGTAGAGGAGGACGCCCTGGCCCTCCTCCTCGATCATCTGGAGGGCCGACTCGAGCTGCTGGCCGCAGTCGCAGCGCTGGGAGTGGAAGACGTCGCCCGTCAGACACTCGGAGTGCACGCGCACGAGCACGTCCTCCTTGCCCTCCACCTCCCCCTTGACCATCGCGACGTGGTGCTTCTCGTCCACCAGCGACCGGAATCCGACCGCCTCGAACTCGCCGAGGTCGGTCGGCAGGTGCGTCTCGACCACGCGCTCGATCAGCTTGTCGTGCCTGCGCCGGTAGGCGATCAGGTCGGCGACCGTGATCATCTTGAGCTCGTGCCGCTCGCAGTAGCGGACGAGGTCCGGCACACGCGCCATCGTGCCGTCGTCGTTCATCACCTCGCAGATGACGCCGGAGGGGTTGAGGCCGGCGAGGCGGGCCAGGTCGACCGCCGCCTCGGTCTGCCCGGTGCGTTCGAGCACGCCTCCGGGCTTCGCCTTCAGCGGGAACATGTGGCCGGGCTGGACCAGGTCGGCGGGCTTCGTGCGCGGGTCGATCGCGACCTGGACCGTGCGCGCGCGGTCGTGGGCGGAGATGCCAGTCGAGACGCCCTCGCGCGCCTCGACCGACACGGTGAAGTTCGTGCCGAAGCCGGACTCGTTCTTGGCGGCCATCAGATCGAGGCCGAGCTCGTCGCAGCGCTCTCCCGTGAGCGCCAAGCAGATCAGGCCGCGGCCGTGCATCGCCATGAAGTTGATCGCCTCCGGGGTGGCGAACTGGGCGGCCATCGTCAGGTCGCCCTCGTTCTCGCGGTCCTCGGCGTCGCAGACGACGACCATCTTCCCGGCGCGGATGTCCTCGATCGCCTCCTCGATCGTGCTGAACGCGGTCTGCGCGGCGGTCATCGCGCCACCAGCTTCTCGACGTACTTCGCCACCACGTCCACCTCCAGGTTCACCTTTCGCCCGGTAGCGGCCTCGCCCAGCGTGGTCCGCTCCAGGGTCTCCGGAATCAACGACACCTCGAACCATCCCCGATCGACCGCGCTCACCGTCAGCGAGACGCCGTCCACGGCGATCGAACCCTTCTCGACCACGTAGCGCAGGATGTCGACGGGCGCCGCGATGCGGACCACGCGCGCGAACCCCTCCTCGCGCACGTCCTCGACCTCGCCGAGCCCGTCCACGTGACCCTGCACGATGTGCCCGCCCATCGGCGCGCCCGCCGCGACCGCGGGCTCGACGTTCACGCGGTCGCCCTCCGACAGGCCCGCGAGCGCGGAGCGCCTGAGCGTCTCCTCCATGACCTCGGCGCTGAAGCGCCCGCCGCCGGTCTCGACCGCGGTCAGGCACACGCCGTTCACGGACACCGAGTCGCCGCGCGCGATCGGCGCGACGCTCGTCTCGACGGTCAGCCTCACGCCGCCGCCGTTCCGCTCGACCGCGGCGACGAGCGCTTTGTCCTGGACGAGCCCCGTGAACACCTCACCACTCCTTGAGCCGCGCCGAGATCAGCATGTCGCCGTCGATCTGCTCGTACTCGACGTTGAGGGCGCGGTGCGCCTGGCCGATCTGCTCCACGCCCTCGCCGCCGAGCACCGGCCGCGCCGCGCCGCCGCCGGCCACGACCGGGGCGAGGAACAGGCGCATCTCGTCGATCTCGTCCACGTCGAAGAACGTGCCCGCGAGATGCGGCCCGCCCTCGAGGAGGAGCGATTGGATCCCGCGCGCGGCGAGCTCGTCGAGCGCGCTGCGCAGGCGCGCCGGCTCGTTCTCGCCGGTCGCCACGATCACATCGACCCCGACGGACTCGAGCGCCGCCATCGCCGTGCGCTTGGCCGCGCGCGAGCACACGACCATGACCGGCGCCTGGTCGAGGGACGTCACGAGCTGGGAGTCGGCCCGCAGACTGGCCTCCGAGTCGAACACGACCCGAGCGGGCTGCTTCGCCACGGCGTCGACGCGCGCGGTCAGCAGCGGGTCGTCGGCCATGGCCGTGTGGATCCCGACCGCCACGGCGTCCACCTCGGAGCGCCAGCGGTGCGCCCGCGCCCGGCTCGCCTCGCTCGAGATCCACTTCGAGTCGCCCGTGGGCGTCGCCACCTTGCCGTCGAGCGTCGCGGCGACCTTGAAGACGACGTGCGGGCGGCCGGTGAGCGCGTGCTTGCGAAACGGTTGGTTCACGAGCCGCGCGCGCGCGGCGATCTCGCCGTCCACGACATCCACGCGGACGCCCTCGTCGCGGAGGATCCCGAGCCCGCGGCCGTTCGCCTTCGGCGTCGGGTCGTCGCTGGCCACGACGACCCGGCCGATGCCCGCCGCGACGATGGCGTCCGTGCACGGGGGCGTCCGGCCCTCGTGGCAGCAGGGCTCGAGCGAGACGTACAGGGTGGCGCCGCCGGGCTCCTCGGTGCAGGCCTCGAGCGCCGCCCGCTCCGCGTGGGGCTGGCCCGCGGCGGCGTGGAAGCCCTCGCCGATCGGACGACCGTTCTTCACCACGACGGCGCCGACAAGCGGGTTCGGGCTGGTCCGCCCGCGCGCCTGCACAGCGAGCTCGAGCGCCCTCAGGAGGTGCTTCTCGTCGCGCTCCGCTGCGATCGCCTCGGCCGTCAGGGCTGCTCCAATCCGTCAGTTGACTCGCGAGTCAATTTACCACCGGGTACGGTCCGGCCCGGATGGTGAAACAGCTCCTCCAGAGGCAGGTTCTCCTGGGTCCGGCCGCGCTTCGGAGGGCGGCGGCGGCGCGCGTGGAGCGGCCCGAGGAAGCATGGATGCTCCGCCAGCCGCGGCCGGTCCGGCGCACCTACGCCGCCCAGGTGCTCGACGCTCCCGGCGACGAGGACCTGCTGGCCGAGATCTGGATGCTTCGCCAGCCCGAGACGGTGCGCGAGAGCTACATCGAGGAGGTCCTGCGCCCGGCCGTCGACGGCCGGGACGGCCGGTAGCCTCGGCGGCGATGAAGCTCATCATCCAGATCCCCTGCAAGGACGAGGAAGAGCAGCTTCCCGGCACCCTCGGCGACCTCCCCCGCGAGGTGCCGGGCGTGGACGAGGTCGAGTGGCTCGTCATCGACGACGGGTCGACCGACCGGACGGTCGAGGTGGCCCGCCAGCACGGGGTTGACCACATCGTCCGGCTCACGAACAACAAGGGGCTCGCGGCGGCGTTCGAGGCCGGGCTCGATGCCAGCCTCAAGCTCGGCGCCGACATCGTCGTCAACACGGACGCGGACAACCAGTACGACGCGCGCGACATCCCGAAGCTCGTCGAGCCGATCGTCGCGGGACGCGCCGACATGGTCGTCGGCGACCGCGAGATCGCCGGGGTCGCGCACTTCTCGCCGATCAAGCGCCGGCTCCAGGCGATCGGAAGCGCGGTGGTGCGCGGCGCCTCCGGCACGCGCGTGCCGGACACCACGTCGGGCTTCCGCGCCTACAACCGCGAGGCCGCGATCTCCATGAACGTGGTCTCCAAGTACACGTACACGCTCGAGACGATCATCCAGGCGGGCAAGATGCTGGTCGCCATCGACCACGTGCCGGTGCGGGCCCGGCGCGTCGAGCGCGAGTCGCGCCTCTTCGGCTCGATGTCCGAGTACGTCCGGCGGAACGCCGCCGCGATCTTCCGCGTCTACACGATGTACGAGCCCCTCCGGGTCTTCATGACCGCGGCGGCGCTCCTCGGCGGGGTCGCGGCCGCGATCTTCATCCGCTTCGCCTACTTCTACTTCGTCGAGGACGAGGGCGCGGGCCACGTCCAGTCGCTCATCCTCGGCGCCGTGCTCTTCATCGCCGCCGTCCAGCTGGCCGCGCTCGGCATCCTGGGCGACGTGCTCGCCGGGAGCCGCGTGACCCAGCAACGCATCCTTGAGCGGGTCCGCCGGGTCGAGCTCCAGCTCGGCGTCCAGCCGTCGCACTACGAGCCCGGTCGCCCGGGGGTGACCGAGCAGGCGGCCACGACGGGCGCAGCGGCAGGACCGGCCACCGGGAAGGACGAGGAGCGAGAGGCGCTCACCCCGTGACGACACCGGTGGCAGAGGCCGTCCCCACCGGCAACACCTTCGACAAGTACGGATCGACGAACCCGGTGGTGCGCCGCCTGATGCGCGGCTTCCACGCCGCGCTCGACGACCTCTGGGCGCAGGCCGCGCCCGAGTCCCTGCTCGACGTCGGGTGCGGCGAGGGCGTGCTGACCGCCGAGTGGGCGGAGCGCCTGGGCGACGGGCGAGTCGTTGGGCTCGACCTCGACGACCCCAAGCTGAGGGCGGAGTGGGAGAAGCGCGCGCGGCCGAACCTCGAGTTCCGGGCGAGCGAGGGCGACGAGCTGCCGTTCGCGAGGGACGAGTTCGACGTGGCGTGTGCGATCGAGGTGCTCGAGCACGTGCCCGACCCCGAGCGGACGCTCGCGGAGATGACGCGCGTGGCACGCCGGTACGTGCTCGTCTCGGTTCCGCGGGAGCCGCTGTGGCGGGGGCTCAACCTGCTTCGCGGCGCCTACGTTCGCCAGCTCGGGAACACGCCCGGCCACGTGAACCACTGGTCGAAGCCGGCGTTCCTCGACTTCGCGAACCGGCACGGCCAGATCGAGGCGATCCGCTCGCCCTTCCCCTGGACCATGCTCCTTGTCCGGGCCGCGTAGCTACGGCCGCGGCGCGGCGGTCCTATCGGCCGGGATCGGCGTCACCGGCCTCGTCACCTACACGTACTTCTCGCTCGCGAGCCACTCGCTGCCCGACGACGAGTACGGGCGGATCACCCTCCTGTGGTCGGCGGTGTTCGTGGTCGTGTCGGTGCTCTATCGGCCGGTCGAGCAGCTCCTGTCGCGCACGATCGCCGAGCGCGGCGCCGCGGGCGGCACGCTCGGGGTGGCGGCGCGGATCCAGGCGGCGCTCGCGGCCCTGTTCGCGGTCGCCGCCCTCGCGTTGCGCGGACCGCTGGAGGACGAGCTCTTCGGGGGCTCGGAGACCCTCTACTGGATCTTCGTCGGCACCGTGCTCCTGTATGCGGCGAGCTACTTCGCGCGCGGGTGGCTCGCGGGGCACCACCGCTTCGGCGCGTACGGGGCCATGGTCCTCCTGGAGGCGCTTTCACGCTGTTCGTTCGCGGTCGCCGTGGCCGTCGGAATCGCCGAGGGGCAGGACGCGGTCGCGCTGGGGATGCTGGCGGCTCCGCTCGTGACGCTCGCGGTGGTCCCCCTGGCCGCGAGTGTCGCCTCGGCGCCCGCCACGGGCGCTCAGGCGACACTCGGCGAGGGGGAGGCGGAGTTCACGCTGCGGCACGGGACCGGGTTCGCCGCGGCGGTGCTGCTCGTGATGCTCGCCGAGCAGACGTTCCTGAACGCCGGGCCGCTGATCGTGATGGCCACCGAGGGCGGCGCGGCCGGCGCCGCGCTCGCCGGCTTCACGTTCAACGTGCTGCTGATCGCGCGCGCGCCGCTCCAGCTCTTCCAGAGCGTGCAGACGTCGATCCTCCCCCACCTGACGAGGATGCGGGCCCAAGGCGAGACGACCGATTTCGCCACCACGGTCCGCACCACCCTCATTGCCATCGCCGTCTTCGCAGGAGCGGCAGCGGTCGTCCTGCTTGCGATCGGCCCCGCGCTAATGGACCTCCTCTTCGGCAGCGACACCGACTACGCCCGCGGCGGCCTCGCGCTGATCGCCGTCGGCATGGGCCTGTATCTCGCCGCCGCGACCCTCAACCAGGCCGCCCTCGCGCGCGGCCAGGCGAAGCAGGCGGCGGTGTGCTGGACGGCGTCCGCGGTCGCGTTCGTGGTGTTCCTCGTGATCCCCGGCTGGGACGACCCGATCCTCCAGGTCGAGGTCGGCTACGCCGCCGGCGCCGCGCTTCTGTGCGCATTGCTTCACAACCTCTACCGCCGAGCGGAGTAGAGTCGACGGCGGGCATGGCCACCCGCATCCATACGTGTCCGCTGTGCGAGGCCACCTGCGGCCTGCGGATCGAGGTCGAGGACAACCGGGTCCTCTCGATCCGCGGCGACGACGAGGATGTGTTCAGCCGCGGCTTCCTCTGCCCGAAGGCCGCCGGGCTGAAGGCGCTCGAGGAGGACCCCGACCGCCTGCGCCGGCCGCTGGTCCGCCGCGACGGAGAACTGCGCGAGGCCACGTGGGCCGAGGCGTGGCACGTGGTGGAGGAAGGCCTGGCCCCCGTGCTCGAACAGCACGGTCGCAACGCGGTCGCCGTGTACCTCGGCAACCCGTCGGCCCACAATCTGGCCGCGAACGTCTACGCCCCGGCTTTCCTCAAGGCGCTCGGCTCGCAGAACGTGTATTCGGCGAGCACGGTGGACCAGATGCCGAAGCAGGTCTCCGCCGGGCTGATGTTCGGCGCGGGGCTGAGCGTCCCGGTGCCTGACCTCGACCGCTGCGAGCACCTCCTCGTGCTCGGCGCCAACCCGCTCGTCTCGAATGGCAGCCTGATGACCTCGCCGAACGCCCGCGGCCGCATCCGCGCGATCCGGAAACGCGGCGGGAAGGTCGTGGTCGTGGACCCGCGCCGGACGCGCACGGCCGAGGAGGCCGACGAGCACCACGCGGTCGTGCCCGGCACGGACGCCCATCTGCTGCTCGGGGTCGTTCACACGCTCTTCGCCGAGGGGCTGGTGGACCTGGGCGCCGCCGCGCCGCACGTGGCGGGCCTGGACGCGGTGGAGCAGCTCGCGGGCGACTTCACTCCGGAGCGGGTGGAGCCCGTGTGCGGCATCGCGGCCGGCGAGATCCGGCGTATCGCGCGCGAGTTCGCCGCCGCCGAACGGGCGGCGTGCTACGGGCGGATCGGCACGTGCACGCAGGAGTTCGGCACGCTCGCGAGCTGGCTGATCGATGTCGTCAACACGCTGACGGGCAACCTCGACCGCGAGGGCGGCGCCATGTTCACGCGCGCGGCGGCGGGCCAGCGCAACACCGCCGGGCCGCCGGGCGTCGGCAAGGGAATCCGCATCGGCCGGTGGCAGAGCCGCGTTCGCGGTCTGCCGGAGGTGTTCGGCGAGCTGCCGGTCGTGTGCCTGGCCGAGGAGATCGAGACGCCCGGCGACGATCGGGTGCGTGCGCTCATCACGGTCGCGGGGAACCCGGTCGTCTCGACCCCCCAGTCCGAGCGCCTCGACCGCGCGCTCGGGGAGCTCGACTTCATGGTCGCGCTCGACATCTACGTGAACGAGACGACCCGCCACGCCGACGTGGTCCTCCCGGGCCCGTCGCCGCTCGCGCGCTCGCACTACGACCTGGCGCTCTACCAGCTCGCCGTGCGCAACGTGGCGAACTACTCGCCGCCCGCGCTCGAGCCCGAGCCCGACCTCGAGCCGGAATGGCGGACGCTCCTGCGGCTGACCGCGGTCGTGACCGGCCAGGGCGCGGACGCGGACATCGACGCGATCGACGACTTCGTCATCGACACACTGATCCAGCGCGCCGCGGCGGACGAGCAGTCGCCGCTTTCCGGCCGCGATCCGGCCGAGGTGCGCGCGGAGCTCGGCGAGCGCCGCGGGCCCGACCGGGCGCTCGACCTGCTGCTGCGGGCGGGGCCGTACGAGCTGACCCTGGACCAGCTCGAGCAGAGCCCGCACGGGATCGACCTCGGCCCGCTGGCGCCGCGGCTACCCGAGGTCCTGCGGACGCCGTCCGGGAAGGTCGAGCTCGCCCCCGAGCAGGTCGTCGCCGACGTCGAGCGGCTGCGCGCGTCGCTCGAGCGGACGCGCAACGGCCATCTGGTGCTCGTCGGCCGCCGTCACCTGCGCTCGAACAACTCGTGGATGCACAACCTGCGCCCGCTCGTGAAGGGCAAGGACCGCTGCACGATGCACGTGAACCCGGCCGACGCGGAGCGCCTCGGCCTGGTGGACGGGGCGCAGGCGCGGCTGACTTCGGCGGGCGGGACGGTCGAGGCGCCGGTCGAGGTGACGGACGCGATCCGGGCCGGGGTCGTCTCGATCCCCCACGGCTGGGGCCACGACGTGCCCGGTGTGCGGCTCGACGTGGCGCGCGCGCACGCGGGTGTCAACAGCAACGTCCTGTCCGACGGCTCGCTCTTCGACCCGCTGTCCGGGAACGCCGTGCTGAACGGCATCCCGGTCGACGTGACGCCGGCCTAGTCCCTGAAACGGAAAACGGCCCCCGTATGGGAGCCGCTTTCCGAGTCAAAGAGAAGGATGGGTCTGCGTTCTAACGTCTGATCCATTCTTCGGGCCGCCGGGGCAGTTCCTGAAATCCGCGCCGCTCGGCCTGGACGGACGGCCTAGATTGCGGTCAGCATCGACCCGCCGCAGTTGCGGCAGGTCACGTTCGCGTCGTCGGTCATCCGCGCGATCGTGGCGTGCGAGCCGCAGTCGGGGCAGTCCGAGCGCAGCTCGAACCGGTGCAGACAGAAGACGCAGCGGTAGCGGCCCGGCAGGTTCGTCTGCCGCAGCCACGGCTCGCGGCACGTCGGGCACTCGAGGCCCAGCCTGATCTCCGGCTCCCCCATGTGCGCATTCTGCCGGTCCGGCCGGACTAGCCCGCCCGCACCAGCCGACTGATGAAGAACCCGTCGGTCCCGTGGCGGTGCGGGAGAACCTGGAGCGGGCCCCGGACCGAGGGGTGCGCGTACCTGCCGAAGCGCTCGGAGAGATCGTCCACGCTGAAGTCGCCGCGGCGCTCGATGAACGACGCGACCTGGTGCTCGTTCTCCTCGGGGGAGATCGTGCACGTCGAGTAGACGAGCGACCCGCCCGGGCGGACGCGCTCGGCCGCGATGTCGAGCAGGCGCGCCTGGTCGACGACCACCCGCGCGACGGTCCCCTCGTCCTTCTTCCACCTCACGTCCGGGCGCGACTGGAGCGTGCCGAGGTCCGAGCACGGCGGGTCCAGGAGAACCCGGTCGTAGTCCTCGCCCACGTCGATCTCGGCGGCGTCTCCCTCCCGCACGCGCACGCAGGTCGCACCCAGCCGCTCGCAGTTCTCGGCAAGCGCGCGGGCGCGCCCGCCGTTCTTCTCGACGGCGACCACCTCCCCCTCGTTGCCGAGCAGGGCCGCGAGATGCGTGGTCTTGCCGCCGGGCGCGGCGCACAGGTCGAGCACCCGCTCGCCGGGCTCCGGCGCCACCACGCGCGCCACGAGCATCGACGCGCGCGACTGCGGCATGAGCGCTCCCTCCCGGAAGAGCTTCGACGCGTGCACGTCGAACTGCCCCTGGAGCACGAGGCCCTCCCGGAGGTCCTCGGCGGGACTCGTTTCGACGCCCTCCTTCGCCAGCCCCTCGGCCACCTCGCCCGCGGTCACGAGGAGCGCGTTGGCGCGGACCGCGTTCTCAGCCGGCGCGTTGTTCCGTTCGAGCAGCGCGATGGCCTGCTCGGGACCGAGCGCGTCCCACCACATGCGCACGATCCACTCCGGGTGCGAATGGCGGACGGCGGCCTCGGCGGGTGAGTGGTCGGTGAGCTCCGCCATGAGGTCGCCGGCCTCCCGTGTCGCGCGTCTGAGGACCGCGTTGACCAGCCGGTGGCCGCCACGTCCGTGCTCCTTCGCGAGGTCCACCGTCTCCCCGACCGCCGCGTGGTCGGGCACGCCGTCGAGGAAGGCGACCTGGTAGACGCCGAGCCGGAGCGCGTTCAGGATCGGCAGGTCGATGCTGTCGGCCACGCGCGAGGAGAGCGCGGTCACGACGTAGTCGATCGTGGCTCGGTTCTGGATCGTGCCGTACGCGAGCCGCTGCGCGAACGCGCGATCGCGCGGGTCGAGCCCGGCACGCTCGGCCTCCGCCCGGAACGCGCGGTCCGCGTACGCGCCCTCGCCGAAAGTTCGCTGGAGGACGCGGAAGGCGCATGCGCGCGCGGGGGTCGGCTCAGCCCGGTGCGCGGTGCGCCGGCCGTGCCGCGTCAGGCGGACCATCAGGCGATGCTCCGGCCCTGCCCGCGCAGCCAGTCGGCCGCGTCCATCGCCCGCCCGCCGGGCGGCTTGACCTCGAGCAACTCGAGCGCACCGCCCGCGCAGCCGTAGAGCAGCCGCCCGTCGCGCGCCTCGAGCCCGCCGGGCGCCACGTCGTCATCGGCCGGCCGGGCCCGCACGACGCCGGTCCGGTCTTCCCCGGGCCCCGCGACCCACGCTCCGATGTGGGGCGAGAGCGCGCGGACGCGGCGGTCGAGCTCGGCCGGCGAGCGGGCGGGGTCGAGCCGCCGGTCGTCGGCGGTGATCTTGTCGGCGATCGTCACGCCGTCCGCGAGCTGCTCCTCGAACGCGGGCCGCTCCTCGAGCGCCTGCACGAGGAGGTCACCGCCGAGCCGCGCAAGCCGCGGCGCGAGCGTGCCGTAATCGTCGTCGGACCGGACAGGTTCGGAGCGCCGGAGGCAAACCGGCCCGGCGTCCATCTCGGCGGTGGGGCGCATGATCGAAACGCCGCTCTCGGAGTCGCCGGCGTCGATCGCGCGCTCGACCGGCGCTGCGCCGCGCCACCGCGGGAGCAACGAGGGATGCACGTTCAGCCACTCGTAGTCCGACAGGAGCGGCTCCTTGATCAGGGCACCGAAGGCGCAGATCAGCATCGCATCGGGCGCAAGCGCCGCGATCCGCGCGCGCGCCTCGTCGGAGTTCACGCTGTCGGGCTGGTCGACCTCGATTCCGAGCGCGCGCGCCGCGTCGGCGACGGGCGGCGGCGAGAGCTTGCGCCCCCGCCCCCGCGGGCGGTCGGGCCGCGTCACCACGAGCGCGGGGCGAAACGGGCTTTCCGCGAGCCGCTCGAGAACGGTCACGGCGAATTCGGAGGTTCCGAGATAGACCGTTCGGACCGCGTCAGGCGGCGCGATCGGCCTGCTCCTGCTCGCGAAGCGCGCGCAGCGCTTCCTTGCGGTCGGAACGCGAGGCTCGATCGAGCATCAGGACGCCGTCCAGGTGGTCCATCTCGTGCTGGATCACGCGCGCCTCGAGGCCCGAGGCCTCGACGAGCCGCTCGTCGCCGTGCTCGTCCTGGGCGCGCACGCGCACGTGCACCGGGCGTTCCACGTCCACCACGACGCTGGGGATCGAGAGGCATCCCTCCTCGAACGTCTCGAGCTCGTCGCCGCGCCACTCGAGCTCGGGGTTGACGAGCGTCACGAGCGGCGCCTCGCCGCCGATGCGGTAGACGAGCAGCCGCTGCGAGATCCCGAGCTGGGGCGCTGCCAGGCCCACCCCGACCGCATCCTGCATGATCCCGGCCATTCTCTGGACCTGCTGGCGCAGCGTGTCGTCGAACCGGTCGACGGGCGTCGCCCGGCTCTTCAGCACCGGGTCGCCCCACTTCCGGATGAAGCTCATCGCCGCCGCGCGGCGGGCCGCGAGCTCGGGGTCGAGCTGCGGGACCTCCTCGACGTCCTCGTCGACCTCGTCGACCTCGAAATCCTGTGTCGGCTCGTCCGCCACGGCGGTGAGTCTAGCCCCGGCCGAGCGGCTACTGCGGGTCCACGTCCACGGCGAAGTTGACCCCCGTCCCGGCGCGCTCGGCGACGACCGCCTCGACCGCGCGCCGAACGGAGCGCACGGCGGGCGCGCGCTCGCTCGCCTTGACGACGAGTTGCGCCCGCTCGCGTCCTTTCAGCCGGAAGAGCGGGGCGGGACCGAGCACCGGTAGGCCCTCGAGCGCGAGCTTGATCGCCTCGGCGGCCTCGACCTCCGGGCCGGGCTCCTCCGCGGAGCACACGACCCGGATGAGCGTGGCGAAGGGCGGGTACGAGAGCAGCCGCCGGCGCGCGAGCTCCTCCGCCAGGAACGAATCGGCGTCGTGCGCGGCGGCGTGGCGCAGACACTCGGCGGCGGGGTCGGCGGTCTGCACGATCACGCGGCCACCGCGCGCGCCGCGGCCGCTTCGCCCCGCGAGCTGGGCGACCAGGGCGAAGGTGCGCTCTTCCGCGCGGAAGTCCGGGAACCGGAGCGTGGAATCGGCGTCGACGACCACCCCGAGGGTGACGTCGGGGAAGTCGTGGCCCTTCGCGACCATCTGGGTGCCGACCAGGACGCCGGCGGGCGCTTCGTCGAAGGAGCGAAGCGTGGCCTCGACCTTCGCGACGTCCGCGTCCAGCCGCACGACCGGCAGCGGGTCCATCAAGTCGACGAGCTCGCGCTCCAGCCGCTCGGTGCCCAGTCCGTGCCGGGAGACCGCCGTGGAGCCGCAGTCCGGGCAGGTGCCCGGTACCGGCTCGCGGTGGCCGCAGTGGTGGCAGGCGACAGCGCCCGCGGCCCGGTGAAGGACGAGCGACACGTCGCACTGCGGGCACCTCCACACGCGCCCGCAGACGCCGCAGGAGAGAAAGTTCGACCACCCGCGGCGGTTCAGCAGCACGATCGCCTTCTGCTGCTCGCGCCGCACTCGCTCGAGCGCGTCGCGGGTTCGCGGGTGGAGCGGGCCGGGGGCGTCGAGCATGCCCACCACCTCGACCGGGGGCAAACCGCGGCCGTCCACGCGCTCGGGCAGGACGATCCGCTCGAGCTCCTCGAAGCTCTCGGGCCGCGGCGTAGCGCTGCCCGCCACGAGGACCGCGCCCGCCTGCTCGGCGCGCCGGGCGGCCACGCGGCGCGCGTCGTAACGCGGGTCGCCCTCCTGCTTGTACGAGGGGTCGTGCTCCTCGTCCACCACGATCAGCCCCACGTCGGCGAGCGGCGCGAAGACCGCCGACCGCGGCCCGACGCACACGCGTGCGTCGCCGCGGCGCATCCGCATCCACTCGTCGAAGCGCTCCCGGGCGGACAGCTTGGAGTGGATCACGGCGACCTGGTCGCCGAACCGCTGCTCGAAGCGGGCCGCGGTCTGCGGGGTCAGCCCGATCTCCGGCACCAGGACGATGACCGAGCGCCCGCGGTCGAGCGCCGCCGCTGCGGCGCGCAGGTAGACCTCGGTCTTGCCGCTGCCCGTGACGCCGTGGAGCAGCAGGCTGGCGCCACCGCTCGCGAACGCGCGCTCGATGTGCTCGACCGCGGCGACCTGCGCAGGGGTGAGCTGGCCGACCGGCCCGCGCGCCCCGAGCGCGCGGATCTCCGGCCGCCGCTCGACACGGGCGTCCGCGAGGGCGACGAGACCGCGCGCCTCGAGCCGGCGCAGGGAGCCGTGGCCCAGGTCGGCCGCGGGCACCGCCCCGCCCGCGAGCCGCTCGAGCGCCTCGCGCTGCTTCGTGCCGAGGCGCGCGTCGCCGTCGAGCGCCTCGCGTCCCGCGGCCGTCAGCTCGGCGCGGAGCGCGCGGCGGGTGCGGGTGCGCTGGCGCGCCCCGGTGCCCGTGCCCGGCGGGAGCACCAGGGAGAGCCCGCGCGCGGGTGTCGAGACGTACTCCTCGGCGGTCCACAGGCCCAGCCGGACGAGGTCGGGCGGGACGCCCCCCTCGAGCGCCTCGATCGGCTCGACGAGCTTCTCGGCCGGGACCTCGCTGCGCTCGGCTGTCTCCACGACCACGCCGAGAACGCGCCGGCGGCCGAACGGAACCACGAGCACGCTGCCGACACCGGCGTCCATCGAGTCCGGCACCCGGTAGTCGAACGGGCCCCGGAGGGCCCGCGACTGGGTCAGCGGCTCGACCTTCGCGATCACGTAGCCAGGCTACGGCGGCGGGCGGACCGCAGCAAACTGCACAAGGGGCCAGGCCCCCTGTGCAGCGCACGATTTACCAGGGGGCCAGGCCCCGTGGTAAATCAGTGCCCGCCGCCCGCCTGGTCCAGCTTGTCCTGAGCCTCCTCGGTCGCGCCCTCGTCGGGCTCGCCATTGCCAGGAGGCGTGGTGGCCTCGTGAGTCGGCTCCTCGGGAGTGGTACCGCCGTCGTTCTGGTCTTCCTGTGATTCGAACATGGGCTCGGCGTACCGAAACGCGCCGTGCCGAAACACGCCTGGCGCGTCAGCGCCCGGCGAACTTGGCTTTGCCCGGCCCTTCGTCCAGAAAGGTGCGCACGGCGTTCTGCAGATCCTCCGTCTCGAAGAGCGCACCCATGGTCTCCGGCGTGATCGCGTCGGCGCCGGCCACGCCGCCCTCGCGGAACGCGCGCAGGATCGCCTTCGTGGCCGCGTGGGCCTTCGTGGGGCCCGCGGCCAGCCTGCGCGCGAACTCGAGCCCCTCGGCGTGCAGGTCCTCGTCGGCCACCACGCGGTTCACCACTCCCCACTCGTACAGGGTCGCGGCCTCGTAGAACCCGGCGGTGAACACGAACTCGGCGGCGCGCGCGACGCCGGCCCGCTGGGCCAACCCCTGGGTCCCGCCCGCGCCGGGACTCAGCCCGACGTTCGCCTCGACCAGCCCGATCCGGGCCGACTCGGACGCCCAGATCAGGTCCGTGCCGAGCGCGATCTCGAGCCCCCACGTCAGGCAGACCCCGTGGAGGAGCGACAGCGTCGGGATCTCCATGCGCTCGAGCCGCTGGACCAGGGGCAGCAGGCCGCCCTCGCGCCGACCGCCCTCGTCCACCATCCGCTGGAACAGGTTGACGTCGACGCCGCCCGTGAACAGCTTGCCCTCGGCGCGCCAGACGAGGGCGCGGGCGTCGGAGGACTCGACCTCGGCGACGCACGCCTCGAGCGCGGCCTGCGTCTCCTCGCGGTAGAGGTTGAGCGGCGGGTCGTCCAGGACCATGACCGCGACGTCGCCGTCACGGTCGAGGCGGACCGGGTCGCTCAGGAAACCGTCTCCCGCGCCTCCAGGCCGGCGGCCGAGCGCAGCGCGTCCGCCTTGTCGGTCTTCTCCCACGTGAAGTCGTGGTCCTCGCGGCCGAAGTGGCCGTAGGCCGCGGTCTTCTGGTAGATCGGCCGGTGCAGGTCGAGGTACTGCCGGAACGCGCCCGGGCGGAGGTCGAAGTGCTCGTGCACGAGCGCGGCGATCTTCGAGCGCTCGATCCGCTCGGTCCCATAGGTCTCGACCATCAGCGAGACCGGATGCGCGACTCCGATCGCGTACGCCACCTGGACCTCGCAGCGATCGGCCAGGCCGGCCGCCACCACGTTCTTGGCGACGTAGCGCGCCGCGTACGCGGCCGAGCGGTCCACCTTCGACGGGTCCTTGCCCGAGAACGCCCCGCCGCCGTGGCGGGCAGCGCCCCCGTAGGTGTCGACGATGATCTTGCGGCCGGTCAGGCCGCAGTCGCCCATCGGCCCGCCGATCTCGAACTTGCCCGTGGGGTTCACGAGGAAGTTCTGCTTCGTGTTGAGCTTCTTCTCGTCGAAGAGCTCGGACGGAAGGATCGGGTTGACGACGTTCTCCCAGAGATCCGGCTTGATGAGCGTGTCCGAGTCGACGCCGGGCTTGTGCTGGGTCGAGATCAGGATCTTCATGATCTCGATCGGCTGCCCGTTCTCGTACCGGATCGTGACCTGAGTCTTGCCGTCGGGCCGCAGGTAGGGCATCACGTCGCCGCGCCTCACCTCCGCGAGCCGGTGGGCGAGCTTGTGCGCCAGCGAGATGGGCATCGGCATGAGCTCCGCCGTCTCGCGCGTCGCGTAGCCGAACATCATTCCCTGGTCGCCGGCGCCGGCCACGTCGAGCGCGTCGTCGTCACCGGGGTCGGTGCGCGACTCGTACGCCTGGTCGACGCCCTGGGCGATGTCCGGGGACTGCTCGTCGATCGCCGTGATGACCGCGCAGGTGTCGCAGTCGAAGCCGTAGGAGGCGTTGTCGTAGCCGATCTTGCGGATCGTGTCGCGCGCGATCTTCGGCACGTCCACGTACGTGTTCGTGGAGATCTCGCCCGACACCACCACGAGACCGGTGTTGACCAGGGTCTCGCACGCGACTCGACCCATCGGGTCGTCGCGCAGCACAGCATCGAGGACGCCGTCCGAGATCTGGTCCGCCATCTTGTCGGGGTGGCCCTCCGTGACGGACTCGGAGGTGAAGAGGAACTCGTTGTCAGAAAGTGGCTGGAAACTCATGGGATCTGGAAGGTCAGCTCCGCTGTAGTGAATTCCTCCTCACGCGAGACCACGACGCCGACGGCGCCCAGCTCGTGCAGGTCGTCCCGGACCGCCAGATAGCGCGGGTCCTGGGCCAGCCCCGCCTGCTCGCCTAGCGTGAGAAGCTGCTGTAGATCGATGAAGAGTAACGCCGAGAGCGGGCTCGAACTGTCGCCGACCACCGCGTCGAAGCCCGCCGCGCCGCCGAGACCCTCGGCGCGCCGCGCAGCGGCGATCCCGTCGAGCGCGGTGCTGACGACGAGCCGGCCGTCCCAAGCCGCGTAGCTGAGCTCGAGCCCGGGCGCGACCTGGGCGGTCGCCACCGTCACGCCCTCGACGTCGACCGAGCCGAACGTGGGCGCCTGGCCGAAGCGGCGCGCGCCGATCAGGTCGATCAGTCCCGGCTGGAGAAGCGCGAGGACGTCGAGCGCCTCGGCCTCGTCGACGCCGTCGAGCACGAGCGTCAGGACCGGCGCCGCATCGCCGGGCGTTATCGAGAGCGCGGCCGGCCGGTCGAGCAGCGGCAGCAGGTCGTCGGGGACGGAGAGCTCTCCGCGCGCTTCGGCAGCGCGCGTGAACTCCGCAAACGCCGCGTCGACGCTCGGGAACGTGCCCGTCAGCGACTCGAGCATGCAGCGCAGCGACGCCACCTCCACGTAGAGCGCCGCCTGCGGGTCGGTCAGGTCCACCAGATCGGAGCCCGAGTGCGCGACCGGGCAGCCGCCGCCGGCATTCGAGTGGCGGGCCACGGCGTGAACCCGCAGCAGGTCCTCGGAGACATCGGCAGCCCCCGCAGCGGACCTGGTGGTCCGGTCGGGTACGCGGAGGGCGCGTACCGCCGCCGGCGCCAGGTAGGCGTGGGCGAAGCGGCCGTCCGGGAGCTCGTCGAGCAGCGCCGTGTACTCGTCGGACTCCGCCAGGCTGGTCGGCGCGTCCGGGTCGTCGGGGCCGACCGCGAGCGCCTCCTCCTGGCCGGGCAGGAGGGCGAGCCCGACCTCGCCTTCCGCGGGCGGCTCCGCGCTCCGCGGCAGCAGGGTCGCGAGCGCGCCCTCGAGCGCCGGTAGGTCATCGAGGGCGTCGCGCACCACCTGCCAGTCCTCGGCGTCACGGTCGAGGTGCAGATAGGCGCGCGCGTCGGCCGGCACCGAATCGACCACGTCGTCCGTGCGCGGCCCGTCGTCGGACCCGCAGCCGGCGAGCGCGATGAGCGCCGCCACCGCTGCCGCGGCGCGCCTCACGAGGTCTTGTAATCGATCACGAGCGGGACCCCCTCGAGTCCGTAGCGCTCCCGCAGTCGATTCTCCAGGAAGAAGCCGTACGAGCGCGTCAGCAGCGAGCGGTCGTTCACCTGGATCGAGAACCGCGGCGGCCGGACGTCGTACTGGGCCATGTAGTAGATGCGCAGGCGCTTGCCGCGGACCGCCGGCGGATCGCGCAGCGTCTGGAGGTCGGAGATGAAGCGGTTGAGCTCGGGCGTCGCGATCCGCTGCGTCACGCGCTCCGAGAGCGCGACGGCCTCGTCGAGCAGGCGCCTGATGCCGCGCCCGGTCTTCGCCGACGCGGTCATCACCCTTGGGCGCAGGCGCAGCTTCTGCGCGACGCGCGCCCGGGTGAACTCGAGGTCCACGTCCTCGATGTCCCACTTGTTCAGCACGAGGACGGTGGCGCAGCCGCTCTTCATCGCCAGCTCGGCGACGCGGAAATCGTCAGACGTGACTCCCTCCGATGCGTCGCAGACCACGAGCGCGACGTCGGCCCGCTCGGCGGCGCGCTCCGAGCGGAGCTGGGCGTACCAGTCGACGGTCCCCGCCACTTTGCCGCGCCGGCGCAGGCCCGCCGTGTCCACGAGCACGAGTGGCGTCCCATCGACCTCGAGCCGGGTGTCGATCGCGTCGCGCGTCGTCCCGGCCACGTCGGAGACGATCACGCGCTCCTCGCCGAGGATCCGGTTGACGAGCGACGACTTGCCCACGTTCGGCCGCCCGATCACGGCGAGCCGCGCGGGCTCGTCGTCCTCGTCCGTGTCAGCGCCCTCCGGCATCAAAGCCGTCACGTGGTCGAGCAGGTCGCCGGTGCCGAGACCCTGCGTGGCCGAGACCGCGATCGGGTCGCCCAGCCCCAGGGCGTAGAAGTCGGCGGCGTCGGACTGCTGGCGGATGTCGTCCACCTTGTTCGCCGCCACCACGACGGGCACGTCCGACCGGCGCAGCTCGTCGGCGAGCTCGGCGTCGCCAGGGCGCATCCCGGTGCGCGAGTCCACCACCAGCACCGCGACCGCGGCCTCGCCCAGCGCCTGGCGTGCCTGGAGCTGGACCGAGCGCGCGAGGTCGCCGCGCTCCTCCATGTCCACCCCGCCCGTGTCCACCAGCAGGAAGCGGCGGCCGTTCCACTCGGTCTCCACCTCCTTGCGGTCGCGTGTCACGCCCGCCTGCTCGTGCACGACGGTCTCGCGCGTGCCGGTCAGCCGGTTGACGAGGGTGGACTTGCCGACGTTCGGATAGCCGACGACGGCGACCTTCGGGAGGCTCATCGGCGCGAGCGGGCCAGCGCGCCGATGCGCTCGACGACCTCGTCGATCGAGAGGCCGGTCGTGTCCACCTCGACCGAGTCGGGTGCGGGCGCGAGTGGCGAGTGCTCCCGCGTGCGGTCCTGCTCGTCGCGCAGGGCCTGGTCCAGCAGGACGGTCTCGACGTCCGTGCCGAGCTCGGTCGCACGGCGCCGGGCACGCGTCTCGGGGCTCGCCGTCAGGAAGACCTTGAGCTCCGCATCGGGCATGACGACCGTGCCGATGTCGCGCCCCTCGGCCACCCAGTCGCCGGTGCGCATCAGCTCGCGCTGGCGCTCGACGAGGGCGGCGCGGACGGCCGGGTCCTGGGCCACCTCCGAGGCCTTCGCCGAGACCTGCGGGGTGCGCAGCTCCGGGTCGCCGAAATCGATCGTGACCTCGCTGGCTCGGGCGGCTGGGTCGCCCGGGTCGGTGAGAACGGAGAGCGCGACGGCTCGGTACATCGCCCCGGAGTCGAGGTACGTGAAGCCGAGCGTGGTCGCCACCGCGCGCGCGACCGTGCTCTTCCCCGCCCCGGCGGGCCCGTCGATCGCGATCACCATGCGGTGGCGGAGGCTAATGGGCGGGCGTACACTGAAACGAGACGGCGATGACTCGCACAGCTCCCGCACTGGCCGCCGCATGCCTGCTCGGCGTGATGGTGTTCTCGTCCACCGCACCCGCGGCGACGGAGACGTTCTCGATCGCCCCAGGCAAGCCGCCGCACACCACGGTCACGAAGTTCTGGTCCGACAGCATGTTCCGCATCGAGATCAGCGGCACGATCGTCGAGACGGACGAGTTCGACAGGAAGTCGGTCTTCAGCGCCTACCACTGCATCTTCGGCTTCCTCTGCAACCAGCCGAACATGAACGGGCCGCAGTACTTCATGGCGAACGGCGACCCGGGGAGCGACTACTACCTCCCGAACGGCACCCCGACCAGGCAGGGGGACAGCTACGAATTCGTCATGTCCGGCAAGAGCGACGACCCGCTCACGTTCGCGCCGATCCCGTACCGGCAGGGCAACCCCCAGGGGCAGGGGACCTACAGCGGGGAGGGATTCACGTTCAAGGTGACGGAGATCCCGACCAAGCGCGGCGCCACCTTCGGCTTCAAGGTCGATGGCTACCCGGATCGTCCGGAGAAGGACAGCGAACTGCCCGAAGACCTGGTCGGTGTGGAGATGAAGACGTCGAAGACCAAGCTGACCATCCCGCCGATGACCGGGAGAGTGGACCCGTTCGACTTCGAGGAGAGGGACGCGAGCGCGGAGGGCGTGGTGAGGATCACCACCTCCTACCTCCACCGGACCGGCGACGTCGACGAGCGGCGAATCCGCGTGCTGCTCGAGCGCGACACAAGGGCCAACTACCTGTCGAAGAACGGGCGCAGGGCGGTCGGAGCGCGCGCGAAGGTCGTGAGCTCCCGCGATCGCCACTGCCCGGTGGGGACCAACCTGGTCGTGGCCCTGACCGGAAGCCAGGGGAAGGGTCGGGTCGGGCTTGCCCAGCACCGAGGCGACGACGGTCGCGACTGCCTGAGCGAGTTCCCGATCGTCTGGGAGAAGCGCAGCAAGCTCAAGGAAGCGCGGATCTCCTACGTGTTCCCGGTCAGGGACTGAGCGCCCGCTAGCCGGCGAGCAACCGTTCGAGGTCCGCCTCGAACGTCGGGTACGAGATCGACACGGCCTCCATGCCGATCACCTCCACGCCCTCGTCCGACGCCAGGCCGGCGATCGCCCCCAGCATCGCGAGGCGGTGGTCGCCCCGCGAATCGATCGTGCCGCCGCGCAGGCCGCCGGTTCCGCGGACCACGAAGCCGTCCTCGGTCGCCTCGATGTCGGCGCCCAGCCCGCCCAAGCCCTCGACGACGCCCGAGATCCGGTCCGACTCCTTCACCCGCAGCTCGCCCGCCCCGCGCACCACGGTCTCGCCCTCGGCGTAGGCCGCCATCAGCGCCACCAGCGGGATCTCGTCGATCGCCAGCGGGACCTCGTCCGGCGTCACCTCGGTCGCCTCGAGCGGCGACGTGACCACGTCCATGTCGCCGATCGGCTCGTGCGACGCGAACGTGCCTGGCTCCTCGAGGTCGCCCACGATGACCGCGCCCATCCGTTCCGCGATCCGGAGGAAGCCGGTCCGGGTCCAGTTCAACGCGACGCCGTCGATCACGATCCGCGAGTCGGGGACCAGGGTCGCGGCGGCGATCCAGAACGCCGCCGACGACGGGTCGCCGGGCACGATGACCTCCCCCAGCTCGAGCTCGTCGAGCTGCGACACGCTGAGCGTGCCGTCGTCACCGCGCGCGAAGCGGGCGCGCGACCCCAGCAGGATGCGCTCCGTGTGGTCGCGGCTCGGGTGCGGCTCGCGCACGCGCGTGACGCCCTCGGCCAGGAGCCCCGCGATCAAGACGCACGACTTCACCTGCGCGCTCGCAACCGGCAGCTCGTGCTCGGCTCCGTGCAGCTCGCTCCCGCCGATTCGGAGCGGCGTGAACCGGCCCTCGCGCGCCGCGATGGTCGCGCCCATGGCGGCCAATGGCTCGACGACGCGGTCCACCGGGCGGCGCTTGATCGATTCGTCGCCGTCGAGCGCCCAGACGCCGCCCGCCTGGCCCGCCAGCCACCCCGGGAGCAACCGCAGGAGCGTCCCGGAGTTGCCCACGTCGAGCGTGCCGCCCGTGACCTCGAGCGCTCCCCGCAGCCCCACGCCGCGGATGACCAGCTCGCCCTCGCGCATGTCCACCCCGGCCCCGAGGACGCGCAGGGCGGTCAGCGTCGAGAGCGTGTCCTCGGCGTACAGGTAGTTCCGGACCGTGACCGGCTCGTCGCTCATGGCGCCGAACAGCGCCGCGCGGTGCGAGATCGACTTGTCGGCCGGCGGCGTCAGGCTGCCGCGCAGGCGGCGTGCCGGTTCGAACCGGCGGTTCACCCCGCGTCCTCCTCGCCGAAGTCGAGCGCGTCCACGACCTCGCGCGCCCGCGTCGCCGCCTCGTCGCCCGCGACCCACAGCGTGATCGCGCCCGTTCGCATGTCGGGCGCCGGTGCCAGCGCCATGTCCACGATGTTCACCCCGGCGCGGCCGAGCGCCACCGCCAGCCGGGCCACCACGCCCGGCCGGTTCGGCACCGGAACATGGAGCTCGTGCACCGGGCCCCCCGCCAGGTCGGCCTCGAGCAGCCGCCGCCTGTCCTCGCGGGCGTCCTCGTTCCAGGTCCGTAGCGCCTCGGGGTCCCCGGACCGCAGCGACTCCGCCACCACGCCGAGGCGCCGTGCCAGCTCCTCGGCCTCGTCGGCGATCGCGTCCGCGTTGGCCAGGTAGATGTCCGTCCAGACCTCGCTGTTGGCGCCGGCGACCCGGGTGGCGTCGCGGAAGCTCGGGCCGACGCGCGGCAGCGCCTCGCCCTGTTCGTCCAGCGTGCGCGCCGCCTGGGCCACGAGCACGTTCGCGATCACGTGCGGGAGGTGGCTGACCGTCGCCAGCAGCCGGTCGTGGGTCTCCGCGTCGATCGCGATCGGCCGCGCCCCCATCTCGACGACCAGCCGGTACAACCGCTCGTACAGGAGCCCCGACGAGCGCTCGCCCGGCGTCAGGTACCACGTCGCGCCCTGGAAGAGGTCGGCGCGTGCGTTGTCGACGCCCGCTGTCTCTGCGCCCGCGATCGGGTGGCCGCCCACGAAGCGCTCGTCGCCAACGGCCTCGACGATTCGGCGCTTCGTGGACCCCACGTCGGTCACGACGCAGTCGGCCGGCGCGGCCGCAAGGGTCTGGTGGACGAGCTCCGGGAGCACGCCGACGGGTGCACACGCGAAGCACACCTGGGCGCCCGCGAGTGCGTCCCTCAGGTCGGTCGTGACGTGGTCGAGCGCCCCGAGCGCGCGCGCCCGGTCGAGCCGGCCCTCGTCGCGCCCGAAGCCGACGACCTCGACGTCATCGAGCCGTTGCCTCGCGGCGAGGCCGATCGAGCCCCCGATCAGCCCCACCCCCAGGACGGCGATGCGCACGGTCAGGGACCCGCCGGCTCAGGCCGCGCGCGCGGCCCGCCGTGCCCTCACAGCCCCCGCGAGCTGGTCGAGGACGAGCGTCGTCGTCTCCCAGCTCATGCAGGCGTCCGTGATCGACTGCCCGAACACGAGCGGCTCGCCCGGCACGAGGTCCTGGCGACCGGCCGCGATGAACGACTCGAGCATGACGCCGACGATGGCCGGGTTGCCCGCTCCGATCTGCTCGGCGAGGTCGCTGACCACCTCCACCTGACGCGCGGGATCCTTTCCGCTGTTGTCGTGGGAGGCGTCGACGACGATCCGTTCCGGCAGTGCGGCGGTGCGCAGCGCCTGGAGCGTGCCCTTCACCGCGGCTGCGTCGTAGTTCGGCGCCTGGCGCCCGCCCCGCAGGATGACGTGCGCGTCTTCGTTGCCCCGCGTATGGAGGATCGCCGGGCTTCCGTTCAGCGTGACGCCCGTAAAAGCATGGGGCGACGCGGCGGCGCGGACGGCGTCCACCGCGATCCCGACGTTGCCCGCGGTCCCGTTCTTGAAGCCGACCGGCATCGACAACCCCGAAGCGAGGTTGCGATGGATCTGGCTCTCCGTCGTGCGCGCTCCGACGGCCGCCCAGGTGACGGCGTCCGAGATGTACTGCGGCGTGATCGGATCGAGGAACTCGCTGGCGGTGGCGAGCCCGAGCGCGAGCACCTCGAGCAGCAGGCCGCGCGCCGTGTGGAGGCCCGCGTTGACGTCGCCGGTCCCGTCCAGGTGCGGGTCGTTGATCATGCCCTTCCAGCCGGTGGTCGTCCGCGGCTTCTCGAAGTAGACGCGCATCGCGACGCACAGGTCGTCCCTCAGCGTGTCAGCGAGCGCGGCGAGCCGGCGCGCGTATTCGACGGCGGCTTCGACGTCGTGGACGCTGCACGGTCCCACGACCACGAGCAGCCGGTCGTCCTCTCGCCGCAGGATTTCGACGATGTCCGACCGGCTCCGCAGGACGGTCTCCTCCTGCTGCCGCGTCAGGGGCAGGTCGGCGAGGATCTCGGTCGGGGGCTGGAGCGGGACGACCCGCGCGATGCGTTGGTCTCGGACCCGCTCGGGGTGGCCCTCCATAAGGGTCCGTATCTGGCTAGTCACAGTGTTCACGTTGCTTTCTGAGAAGTCGCTGGAAATCCTACGTACGGGAGCTGGAACGGCGTCCGGGGTATGAGCAATACGTGCGGCAGGCAGCCGCGAGCCGGACGCCTAGCTAAATCGGCTAAACCAGCGATAGGCACGCCGCGACGCGGAGTCGATCGTGGAAGGCGCGCCGGGGCGGGTCATCGCCACCCTTTGTATCAGGCCGCGAGCGCCGCGTCGAGCGCTTCGAGGAAGCGATCGTTCTCCGCACGAGTGCCGAACGTGACGCGCAGGTGCCCGGGGCCGCCCAGGTCGGTGCCACTCCGCACGATCACCCCGCGCTCGCCGAGGCCCCGCATCACCGCAGCCTCCTCACGGTCGCCGAGCGCGACCCAGGTGAAGTTGGCCTGGCTCTCGGTGGTCGCGAGCCCCCGCTCGGCGAGCTCCGCCTCGACGTGGACCCGCTCGACCGCCGTCCGCTCGACCCGGCGCTCCACCTCGTCCTGGTGGAGCAGCGCCTCGGCGGCGGCCGCCTGCGCGAGCGCGTTCACCGAGAACGGCTGGCGGACGATGTCCACGGCCCGCTTGAAGTCGGCCGACCCGAGCGAATAGCCCGCCCGCAGCCCGCACAGGCCGTAGACCTTCGAGAACGTGCGCAGGACGACGAGGTTCGGGTGCCGGCGCACGAGGTCGAGCGACTCGTCGGGGTCCTGCATGACCGAGAACTCGACGTACGCCTCGTCGAGGATCACCGCCACGTGGCGCGGCAGGTCGGAGACGAATGCCCCGATCGCGTCCACCGGCAGCGCCGTCGCGGTCGGGTTGTTGGGATTGCAGACGAGCACGATGCGCGTCGCGTGCGTGACCTCGCGCGCCATGGCCTCCAGGTCGTGCCTCCCGGCGGCGTCGAGCGGCACCTCGATGGCGCGCGCCCCGGTCATGGCGGCGAGGTGCGGGTACATCGAGAAGGACGGCCACGCGTAGACGATCTCGGCGCCGGGCTCGAGCATGGCCTGGGCCGCGGCGAGCAGGATCTCGCACGAGCCGTTGCCGACGGCGATCCGCTCGGGCGGCAGGTCGCAGCGCTCCGCGAGCCGCCGGCGCAGGTGCGTCGCCGTCGGGTCGGGATAGCGATTCAGGTGCGCCAGCTGCGCATCGACCGCCTCGAGCACGGCGGGGTGTGGGCCCCACGGCGCCTCGTTCGAGGCGAGCTTGACGAGCTCGCCGCCGTACTCGTAGGTCTCAGCCGCCGGGTAGACCGGGATCGCGCGGATCCGGCTGGTGAACTCGACGCCGCTCACTGCGCGCCCTGGAGGTCCTTGCGCAGGCCCTCGGCCTCGCGCAGGTACACGTGCCGCGGCGGGGCCGAGTCGTCCGTGTAGCAGTGCACGAGCACGCGGATCACGCGCGGCAGCGCCCCGGCCACGTCGATCTCGCGCGCGCACAGGAGCGGCACGGCACTCAGCCCCATGCGCCGCGCGGCGACCGCGGGGAACTCGGCGTCCAGGTCGTCCGTGCAGGTGAAGACGCACGAGACGAGGTCCTCGGGAGCGAGATCGTTCTGGTCCAGGATCGCGCGCATCAGCTCCTCGGTGCCGTCGAGGATGGCGTCGCCATCGTTCCGATCGACCGTGATCGCGCCGCGGAGCGCCCTCAGCTTCATGGACCCGATTCTGGCGCTTTCCTCATCCGCTCGACCTCCGCGGCCGAAAGCCGCCTGGCCGTGCCGGGCGCGAGGCGGTCCAGCCGAAGCGGACCGAAGGCCACCCGCTCGAGCGAAACGACGGGGTGGCCGACCGCCTCGCACATCCGCCTGACCTGGCGCTTCCGCCCCTCTCCGAGCGTCAGCTCGAGGACCCCCGGCGCCGCCTGGCGGACGCGGGCGGGCGCGGTTCGCCCGTCCTCGAGGTCGACCCCTTCCCGCAGCCGGCGAAGCGCAGCCTCCGGAACGGGCGCGGGCTCGACCCGAGCGCGGTAGACGCGTTCCACCCCGAAGCGGGGGTGTGTGAGCCGGTTGGCCAGGTCACCGTCGTTCGTCAGGAGAATCAGCCCGGTCGTGTCGGCGTCCAGGCGCCCCACCGGATACAGCCGCCGCCCGGTCTCGACCAGGTCGGTGACGATGGGGCGACCGTGCGTGTCGCTCGCGGTCGAGACGACGCCCGCCGGCTTGTTCACCGCCCACACCTCGCGCGGCTCCGGCGTGACCGGCCGGCCGTCCACCTCGACCCCGCTGTCCTCGCCCACGTCGCGCGCCGGGTCGGTCACGACCGCGCCTCCCACCCGCACGCGGCCGGCCGCGATCAGGTCCTCCGCCGCCCGGCGCGAGGCCACGCCGGCATGCGCCAGGTACCGCGCCAGGCGCACCGTCTAGAGAGTTATTTTGATCGTGCGCCGCGCGGTTTCGGACTCGGCCGTGGCGTCGAGCCGGATCTTGAACGGCCGCTCGGCGTCCGCGAAGCGCTTCTTCGCCTTCTTCGTCAGCTTCACGTCGATCTTCCGGCGCACGCCGGCCTCAAGCGTGGTCTTGCGCGCCCTGCCCACGGTGGTGCGCTCGCGCACGTAGCCGAACCGCGCGGCCACCTTCGCAGCGATCGTCAGGCTGAGCTTCACGTCGCACCCGTTCTCGCACTCGGCCCTCGCGGCGAGCGCGCCCCGCTCGAGGAGCTTGGCGAGCGGCCGCTTCTTCGGCACCTGGACGCTCAGACCGGGATCGGGGTCGGGGTCGGGGTCCGGATCGGGGTCGGGATCCGGGTCGGGGTCCGGCACCTGCCCCGTCTCGTCCCGCACGAGGACGATCCCCGACATGCCCTGGCCGTTCGGGCCGCCGTGGAGCTCGCAGTGGAAGCGGAAGCGGCCCGGCGTGTCGAAGGTCCGGTCCACCACCCAGTCGGAGGAGTCGGGCTCCGCGGGCTCGTTGAACGACCCGTCGTCGAAGTTGACGTTGTGGGGGCCGCCGCCGTTCTCCCACGTGACGGTGTCGCCCATGTCGATCTCCACCTGCTTGGGCTCGAACTCGGCGAACGGCGTGGCCGTGATCGTCTGGTCGGCCGCCGACGCGGGCGCAGCGAGGGATACCGAGAGCGCGAGTGCCAGCGGCCAGCGGAACTGCACGTGTCCATACTAGGCGCGATGGACCTCGAGCGGCTCGATCTTCTTCTCGCCGAGGCGGGCGAGCCGCCGTTCCGCGCCGGACAGGTGTGGGAGTGGCTCGCGCGCGGCGCATCCTCCTACGAGGAGATGACGAACCTGCCCGTCGCGCTGCGCGACCGGTTGGCAGGCGAGTTGCCGCTCTCGTCGCTGACCGTCGAGCGCGAGGCGCTCGCCCGGGACGGCACCGAGAAGGCTCTCTTCGCCACGGCGGACGGGAGGCCGGTCGAGGCCGTCCTGATGCGCTACCGCGACGGCCGCCGGTCGCTCTGCCTCTCGAGCCAGTCCGGATGCCCGCTGACCTGCACCTTCTGCGCCACCGGGCAGATGAAGTTCGGGCGCAACCTGACCGCCTCCGAGATCCTCGACCAGGCGCTCCACTTCCGCCGCGCGGAAGCGGTGGACCACGCCGTCTTCATGGGCATGGGCGAGCCGCTCATGAACCTCGACAGCGTGCTCGCCGCCTGCGAGCGGCTGCCCGACGTGGGGATCGCGACCTCGAACACGGCCGTCTCCACGGTCGGCTGGATCCCCGGGATCGAGCGCATGGCGCATGAGGGGCCGCCGATCCGGCTCGCTCTCTCGCTGCATGCCCCCGAGGACGCGCTGCGCTCCGAGCTCATGCCGGTGAACGACCGGTATCCGCTCGGCGACGTTCTCGAGGCGTGCCGTGCGTGGCACGCCGCCCGCCGGCGCCAGGTGTTCGTCGAGTACCTGATGCTCGCGGGGGTCAACGACCGCTACGAGCAGGCGCTCGCCCTGACTGCACTGCTTGAGCCGCGAAAGGCGTTCAAGGTCAACCTGATCCCCTACAACCCGACCGAGGCCGGGTTCCAGGGCTCGTCGCGGGAGGCGATCGGCGCCTTCAAGGAGGCGCTCGAATCGCGCGGCGTTCGCACAACTATCCGCTTGACGCGTGGACAAGACATCGCCGCGGCTTGCGGACAGCTCGCTGCAACGAGATGATCACCAACGTTTAACCGGGCCCTTACCCGGAAGCCCCAACATGAGGGCACTCGCACCCGATGGAGGAGGAGACATGATCGACCTCCAGCCGTTGACCGACGCCGAATCCACGCCTGAGACGCACGACTTCGGGCGTGAGGAGGCGATGGCGCTGGCCACCCCGCACACGCGGGGAGGGGTCGAAACGCCGACCGATCAGCTCGACGCGCTGATCGCGGACGAGCTGTTCACGGCGTAGCGCGCCGAACGGGGGAGCGCAACGAGCGGGGACTGACCCCGTTCGTTGCATCTCACGTTGCGGCGCGTAGGCTCGTTTCATGGCCGTGAGGCTGCCGCCGTTCCAGGCGCTGTTGGACGAGCACCGCGCGGATGTGTACCGCTTCCTCGTGGCCTCGCTCGGGCGCGACGACGCGGACGACTGCTTCCAGGAGACGTTCATCTCCGCGCTGCGGGCCTACCCGCGGCTCCGGGACGCCTCGAACCTGCGGTCCTGGCTCTTCACGATCGCGCACCGCAAGGCGATCGACGCGCACCGCGCCCGCGGCCGGCGGGCGACCCCGGTCGAGGACCTGCCCGAGCGTGCCGCTCCGACCGGCCCTGAGCTGAACGGCGAACCGGAGCTGTGGGCCGAGGTCCGGCGGCTCCCGAACAAGCAGCGCGCGGCGGTGCTTCACAGGTTTGTCAACGACCTCGCCTACGCGGACATCGGGCAGGTGATGGGCTGCTCCGAGGACGCCGCCCGCCGCTCGGTGCACGAGGGCCTGAAGAAACTGAGGACGCAATGGGCGACATGAGGGAACTCGAGGACGCGCTGCGGGACACCGCGCTGCCGCGCGGCGACGTGGGCGCGGACATGGCGGCCGGGCGATTCGCGGCCCGCGCCGAGGATGAGGGGCTGCTCGAGGTCGCCTACGGCGCCGTCGAGTCCCCCTTCGGCGAGCTGCTCGCCGCCGTCACCCCGCGCGGCCTGCTGCGGCTCTCCTACGACCCGAGCCGCAACGACTCGGTGCTCGAGGAGATCGCGGCCAAGGTGTCGCCGCGGGTCCTGGAGGCGCCCCCGAAGCTCGACCCGGTCCGGCGGGAGCTCGAGGAGTACTTCGAGGGCCGCCGGCGCGACTTCGACCTGAAGCTCGACTGGGGGCTGACGCGCGGCTTCTTCCAGAAGATCCTCCGCGCGACCGCCCGGCTCGGGTTCGGCGAGCTGGCGACCTACAAGCAGATGGCCGAGGCCGCGGGCAGCCCGCGCGCGGTCCGGGCCGCGGGAAACGCCCTCGGCTCGAACCCGATCCCGATCGTCGTGCCGTGCCACCGGATCGTCCGGACCGGCGGCAAGCTCGGGGGCTACGGCGGCGAACTCGGCCCCTACATCGGCGGACCGGGCGTCAAGCGCCACCTGCTGGAACTGGAGGGGGCGCTTGACGAGCGGGGTCGTCCGCGGCTTCCGGGCGCGTGACTCGGTCCCTGCGCCGTGACGGCAGTGCGCCGCCGCCGGCGATCCAGGACCCGCCGAGGATCAGTGCCATGCCGGCGAGCGTCGCGAGCGTGAACGCCTCGTCGAGGAACGCGACGCCGTAGATGACCGCGAAGACGGGCGCGATGTAGGCGACGACGGACGCCTTCGCCGGGCCGACCTCAGCGATCAGCGTGTAGAAGATCACGAAGGCGATGCCCGTTCCGCCCGCGCCGAGCGCCGCCATCGCGGCCAGCGCGCCGACCCCGGGCGCCTCCGACGGGAAGGTGATGAGGGCGAGCGGCAGGACGAGGAGGGCGCTGGCGAGCATCGTGGCGGTCACGACCCCGATCGGCTGGGTATCGCGGAACTTGGCCTTGAGGTAGAAGCCGCCGATCGCGTAGCCCAGGCTGGCGAGGACCACCGCCAGCCCACCGACCAGTGCCGCCGACTCGCCGCCGACGTCGACTCCCAGAAGCAGCGCGACCCCCACGATGCCGATCCCGATGCCGAACGCACCGGCCGCCGAAGGCCGCTCCTCCTGATCGACGAAGACGGCGAGGAGCGCCGTGAGGATTGGCGCCGAGGCGACCAGGATGCCGGCGAGCGAAGAGGAGATCTCCTCCTCGCCCCAGCTGATCAACAGGAACGGGCCGGCCACCTGCACTGCGGCGAGCAGGAAGATCGGGGCGAGCCGGCCGCGAAAGCCTGTGAACGCGCCCCGGCTGAGCGCGAGCGGCGCGAGCACCACGGCCGCGAGAAGCGTGCGGAGAAACACGACCATCGCGGGCGACAGGTCCTCCAGGCCGAGCTTGATGAAGAGGTAGGAGGCGCCCCACACCGAGGCGAGTACGACGAGCAGAATCCAGGCGCGGCGGTCCACCCGTCGAGGATGGCAAGCGGACCCTCGCCTTTCCACGACGATCTCTGACGCCTGCGATTAGGGCGGCTTATAGAGGCCCGAGCTGGAGCCCGCGCTCGGCCGCCGCGGCGGCGATCAGCGGGATCGCCGCGATGGTCGCCGCCACGTCAGGCCGGTGGCCGTAGCGCGCCGAGTCGTGCAGGACGAGGATCGCCCCGGCGGCGAGGTCGCGCTCGACGATGTCGAGGATCCGCTCGGCCGAGATCGTCTCCCAGTCCATCCCCCACGCCGACCAGTAGACCGGCTCCAGCCCCACCCCGCGGACGGCCTCGTAGGAGTGCTCGTTGAAGACGCCGTAGGGCGGGCGGAACCAGCGCGGGCGCCGCCCCGTGGCCGCCTCGAGCGTGCCGAGGCCGTACGCCGGCTCGTCGCGCGAGTCGCGCGGCGAGAGCTCGCTGTGAGGCCGATGCGTCGCCCCGTGGAGCGCGACCTCGTGCCCGCGTGTGGCGACCTCGCGTGCGAGCGCCGGGGCGGCCTTCACCTGCTCGCCGACCATGAAGAACGTGGCCTTCAAATCGGCCGCGTCCAGCGCGTCCAGGACCCCCGGGGTTCCCTCGGGGTCGGGCCCGTCGTCGAACGTCAGCGCGACGCGCTCGTCCTCGAGCCGCTCGAGGGCCGGGAACTCGCGCCAGCGCGCGAGCGTTTGCAGGTGCTCGCCGAAGCTCGGCAATCAGCCCTGCGCCGGGGCGGCGTTTCGACGCGAACCGGGGGCGCGAGAAGCAAGCTGGCCAAGGACGCAGGGAGCTCGCAGTGCTCCGCACGCGGGCGACCGAGGACGCCGGGCAGCGCAGGTTCGCAGCGTCATCCGGGAGCGGCGCGCTGCTCGCCGGCCTTCAAGAGGCGGTCGCGCAGCGTGCCCTCCTCCTCGGGGGTCGGGTCGAACGCCGTGACGTCCGGCAGCGCGTCCAGCCCGCTGAGGCCGAACAGCTTCTGGAACAGGTCGGTCGTCCGGTAGAGGACCGCACCGAACTGAGACCGGCCCGACTCCTGGATCAGGCCGCGCTCGAGCAGCGTGCCCACGGCGGACTCGGACGCGACGCCCCTGATCCGCGCGATCTCCGGGCGCGAGACCGGCTGGAGGTAGGCGACGATCGCGAGGCACTCGGCTTGCGCCTGCGTGAGCGGCGGGGTGCGCGGGCGCGCGAGCAGCCGCCGGGCGGCGCGCTCCGCGACCGGGTCCGTCGCCAGCGTGAAGCCGCCCGCGACCTCGCGCAGGACCACGCCGCGCCAACCCTCGGCGTAGTGCTCGCGCAGGCGCGCGAGGGCCTCCACGACCTCGCCCTCGCTGACCTCGCACGCCTCGGCGAGGTCGGCGACCGTGACGGGGTCCGACGACAGGAACAGGAGCGCCTCGACGACGCGGGCGAGCTCGTTCACGTGCCGCTCACCTCGATCGGGCCGAAGTTCTCGTCCTGCTGCCAGACGGCCTCGCCCGCCTTGTACAACTCGAGCAGCGCCCAGACGGTCATGGCTTCGGTCAGGCGGTCGGCACCCTTCACGGCTTCGTCGAACGAGAAGCGGTGGCGGTTCGACAGGATCGAGCGCAGGTGCGCCAGCCGCATCTCGACGGTGACCCGCGCGCGGGCCATGTGGCCCAGGTCGAGCGGCGGGGGCGTGCGCAGCAGGCCGCCGAGCGCCTCGGCCAGCTGGACCGGCTCGTACGACTTCGCGGCGACCTCGAGCGACACCCGCCGCAGCTCCTTCGGCAGCGGCGCGGAGCGGTATCGAAAGCCCGACTCCCCCGCGAGCCGCTGGTGCAGGAACTGCGCGGCCGAGCGGTAGCGGCTGTATTCGAGCATCCGCGCGAGCAGCTCCTCGGCCGCCTCGCCCGGTTCGAGCTCGGGGATCTCGACCTCCTCGCGCGGCAGCATGAGCTGCGACTTGAGCAGCAGCAGCGCGGCGATCAGCACGAGGAACTCGGTCGCCGCCTCGAGGTCGAGCTCGCCCCGCTGCTCGAGGTAGTCCACGTAGGAGACGACGACCTCGGCCAGGTCCACCTCGAGCAGGTCGACCTCCTCCTTCAGGACGAGCGTCAGGAGCAGGTCGAACGGCCCCTGGAAGACCTCCAGGTCGAGATCGAGGGTCGCGGCGCGCACCGCCGTTCAGGTTAACCCTGGGGTCCGACGCCCATGGCGCGGCGCACGTCGGCGAGCGTCTCGGCGGCGATCGCGCGCGCCCGCTCGGCGCCCTCGCGCAGCGTGGCCTCCAGCGCGCCCTCGTCCGTGCGCAGCTCGGCGTATCGCTCGCGGACGGGGGCGAGCAGGTCGGCGACCGCGTCGCCGACGGCCGCCTTGAAGTCGCCGTAGCCCTTGCCCTCGAACTCCGACTCCACCTGCTCCGGTGAGACCCCGCGCGCGACGGCCATGATGTCGATCAGGTTCGCGATCCCCTCCTTGCCGTCGCCGCGGCGGACCTCGCTGCCCGAGTCGGTCTGCGCGCGCTTCACCTTCTTGCGGATCGCGTCCGGCTCGTCGTCCACGTAGATCAGCCCGCTCTCCGAGCTGTAGGTCGTGGACATCTTCGTCGTCGGGTCCTGCAGGTCCATGATCCGCGCGCCCACGTCCGGGATCCGGTGCTCCGGGACCACCAGCACGTCGCCGTAGGTCGAGTTGAACCGCTCGGCGATGTCGCGCGTCAGCTCGAGGTGCTGGCGCTGGTCGTCACCGACCGGGACCTCGTCCGTCCGATAGGCCAGGATGTCGGCCGCCTGGAGCACCGGGTACAGGAAGAGGCTCGCCCGGACCAGCTCCTGCTCCCGCGCCGACTTGTCCTTGAACTGATGCATCCGCTGGAGGTCCCCATACGCCGTCGAGGCGCACAAGAGCCAGCAGAGCTCGGCGTGCTCCATCACGTCCCCCTGGCGGAACAGGATGCACCGGCTCGGGTCGAGCCCCGCGGCCAGCAGCATCGCGGTGGTGTCGAGCACGTAGGCGGGGAGTGCCTTCGGGTCGTAGGCGACGCTGGTCGCATGCAGGTCGACGACGCAGTAGATCGCCGGGTCGCCGCGGTCCTGGCCCTCGACGTACTGCCTGATCGCCCCGATGTAATTGCCCAGGTGCTTGCGGCCCGTCGGCTGGATTCCGCTGAAGATCCGCATGGGCCGGGCACACTAACGGCGTGCTTCACGTCCGACCCGGCACCGACATCCCACTCGATGAGATCGAGATCCGCGCCACCCGGTCGTCCGGGCCGGGCGGCCAGCACGCGAACGTCACCGCGTCGCGGGTCGAGGTCAGCTTCGACGTGCGCGCCTCCCGTGCGCTCGGCGACGCGGAGAAGCGGCGCGTCATGGCCCGCTGCGGACCGGTCGTCCGCGCCATCGCCCAGGACACCCGCTCACAGCGGCGCAACCGCGAGCTGGCACTCGAGCGGCTCGCCTCCAGGCTGGCGGGCGCCCTCGCGGTCCAGCGGCCACGCAAGAGCACGCGCCCGACACGCGCCGCCAAGGAGCGGCGGCTCCAGCAGAAGCGCGTCCGGGGTGAAACCAAGCGACTCCGAGGGCGCCCAGATCTCTAATCGCGCCGCCCAGGCCTTCAGGGCCGACGCCGAGATGCCGATGGCGCCCTCGTGAGGCTCTCCCGGACCGCACCGCTCGCGGCCATCGCCCTCTGCGCGCTCGCCGCGCCCGCGCATGCCGCGTTCGCACCTGACCTCCGCCTGGCGGTCGCGCCCGGCGCGGCCGGGACGGCGCCGGCGCTGACCGTCGGGTACGTGCACCCGGCGACCGAGTCGCCGGTGGAGCGCTTCACCCTGGACCTGCCCCGCGGTTTTGGTGTCGCGGGGGCGCCCGGCGTGGCCACCGGCGGGCGAATCGGCATCTTCATCGCCCGTGTGGGTCGGGGCGTGCCGGTCGCCGGCGTGGTCAGGAAGACCGGACCGAACGGGTTCGGCTTCGTCCTCAGCCTGTTCGGCGGGACGGTGCGCCAGGCCGTGGAGGGGGCGGTCGTGCGGCGTCCGGACGGCTCGGTCGAGCTGCGCTTCGACCGCCTGCCCGCCCTCCCCCTCACCGCGCTGACGGTTCGCCTGTACGGCGGCCCGGCGGCACTCGTCAGCAGCCCGAAGCGGTGCGGCACCTACGCGGTGGACGGCAAGTTCACGAGCACGGCGGACGACTTCGCAATCGACCGCACGGCGGTTCCGATCGGCACGTGCGGGATCCGCATCGCGAACCTGCGGCTCAGCGACCGCGCCTTCGAGGCCGGCGGCAGCCGCGCCGGCTACCGCACGATCATCGCGTGGTGGGCGTCGACCGCGGTCGACCACACCGACGTGCGCATCGAGCGCCGCCGGAGCCACCGCAAGGGCTGGCGGCTCCTCGGCGTGCTCGTGACAGGCGGCGCCGCCGGTGACAACACGCTGCGCTGGGATGGGCGCCTCGAGGGCCGCGAGCTTACGCCGGGCCGCTACCGCGCGCGCATCCACCCCGCCGGCGGCAGGCCGGCCAAGCGCGTGCGCTTCCGGATCGTCGGCTAGGGGACCGGCTGGCGCACGACCGGGCGCTTCGCGGCGCCGGCCTCGTCCAGGCGCCTGACCGGCGTGCTGTAGGGCGCGTGGCGGGCGACCTCGGGGTCCTCGGCGGCCTCCTCGAGGATCGCGCGGACCGCCGCAGCGAAATGGTCGAGCCGCTCCTTCGGCTCGGTCTCGGTGGGCTCGATCATCAGCGCCTCGTCCACGAGCAGCGGGAAGTAGACCGTCGGCGGGTGTACCTCGTGGTCGAGCAAGCGCTTCGCGATGTCGAGCGTCTTGATCCCGAGCTTCTCCTTCGCCCCCGTCCCCGACAGCACGAACTCGTGCATGCAGTGGCGGTCGAAGGCGAGCGGCAGGTGCTCGGCGATCCCCTCGCGCCCGAGCAGCGCCTTCAGGTAGTTCGCGTTCAGCACGGCCATCTCGGATGCCTCGCGCAGGCCGTCGGCCCCCAGCGAGCAGATGTACGCGTAGGAGCGCACGAAGACGCCGAAGTTCCCGTGGAAGCCGCGGAGCCGCCCGATCGACTTGGGGCGCTCGTGGTCGAGGTCGAACCAGGCGTCCGCGCTGCCGTTCGAGCCCTCGCGGCGGACGATCTGCGGCCGCGGCAGGAACGGTTCGATCCGGTCCGACACGGCGATCGGCCCGGAGCCCGGCCCGCCACCGCCGTGCGGCTGGGTGAACGTCTTGTGCAGGTTGAAATGGACGATGTCGAAGCCCATGTCGCCGGGCCGCGAGATGCCCATCACGGCGTTCAGGTTCGCGCCGTCGTAGTACAGCGTGCCCCCCACCCCGTGGACGATCGAGGCGATCTCGCGGATGTTGCGGTCGAAGAGCCCGAGGGTGTTCGGGTTGGTGAGCATCAGGCAGGCGACGTCCTCGGTCGCCTTCTCGCGCAGGTCGTCCACGTCGACGCCGCCGTCCGGCGCCGTGCCGACCTTCACCACCTCGTAGCCCGCCATCGTCACGGTGGCCGGGTTCGTCCCGTGCGCGGTGTCGGGGGTCAGCACCTTGTGCCGCTCCTGCCCGCGGTCCTCGTGGTAGGCGCGCGTCAGCAGCAGGCCGGCCAGCTCGCCGTGGGAGCCGGCGCTCGGCTGGAGCGAGACGTGCGGCAGCCCGGCGATCTCACCGAGCGCCCCCTGGAGCCGCCACATCAGCTCGAGCGCCCCCTGCGCGCGCTCGGGGTCCTGAAGCGGGTGGAGGCGCGCGTGGCCCGGCAGGGCGGCCACGCGCTCGTGGAGCTTCGGGTTGTGCTTCATCGTGCACGACCCGAGCGGGTAGAAGCCCGTGTCGAGGTCGAAGTTCTTCTTCGAGAGCGTGTTGTAGTGGCGCACGATCTCGGGCTCTGAGACCTCGGGCAGCTCGGCCGGCGTCCTGCGGATCGCGCCCTTGGGCAGCAGGTCGGCGACCGGGACGTCGGGCACGTCGAGCACGGGCGGCGCGAACGCGCGCCGGCCCTCGCGACTGCGCTCGTAGATGGTGCGGGTGGCGCCGACTGCCTCGCTCATGGGGTCAGACCCCTTGAGTCGCCCACGCTTAGGGGGTCTGACCCCTTGGTGCAGAGCGCTGCGAGCTGGTCGATCTGCGTCTTCGTTCGGCGCTCGGTGATCGCGACCAGCAGGCCGTCCTCGTACTCCGGGTAGTCGCGGCCCAGGCGGTAGCCGGGGTTGATCCCCGCGTCACGCGCCCGAGCGAAGAGCCCGTCGAGATCCGGCACGCGCACGGCGAACTCGCGCACCACCGGACCCGGATTGATCCGCTCGAGGCCGAGTGTCTCGCGCGCGTAGTGCGTACGCCGCAGCATCAGCTCCGCCAGCTCCACGACGCCGCGCTTTCCGAGCCAGGACAGGTAGATCACGCCCGCGAGCGCGTTCAGCGCCTGCGAGGTGCAGATGTTGTGGGTCGCCTTCTCGCGCCTGATGTGCTGCTCGCGCGTCTGGAGCGTCAGGACGAAGCCGCGCCGGCCTTCGGCGTCCACGGTCTCGCCGGCGATCCGGCCCGGCATCTTGCGGATGTAGCGCTCCTGGGCCGCGAAGAACCCGAACGACGGGCCGCCGAAGTCCAGCCGGTTGCCGAGGGACTGGCCCTCGCCCACGCACACGTCCACGCCGAAGCTCCCGGGCGGCTCGAGGATCCCGAGCGGCAGCGGGTCGGCGGCGCAGACCACGAGCGCGCCGGTGCACTTCCCCGCCTCAACGAGCGGGCCGAGGTCCTCGACCGTGCCGAGGAAGTTCGGCTGCTGCACGAAGACGGCGGCGGTGTCGTCGTCCACGGCGGCGGCGAGCGCCTCGACGTCGGTCGCGCCGGCGTCGTCCAGCGGGGTCTCCACCACCTCCGAGCCGAACCCGGCCGCGTAGGTGGCGAGCGTCTCGCGCGAGTGCGGGTGGACGCCGCGCGAGATCACGAACCTCCGCCGCTTCGTCTCGAGCTTGGCCAGGTAGCCGGCCGAGGCGACCGACGACGGCCCCTCGTACATCGACGCGTTCGAGACCGGTAGCCCCGTCAGCTCGGAGATCGCCGTCTGGAACTCGAACATCACCTGCAGGCCGCCCTGGGAGATCTCCGGCTGGTACGGCGTATAGGGCGTCAGGAACTCCGACCGCGTGATGATCGAGTCGATCAGCGCCGGCACGTAGTGGTCGTACATCCCCGCCCCCAGGAAGGACACCTCGTCGTCGCAGTGCGTGTTCCGCGCCGCGAGCTTGCCCAGGTGGTCGTTCACGTCCTGCTCGGCCATGCCGGGCGGCAGGTCGAGCGGCCGGCGCAGCCGCACCTCCTCGGGGATCTCCGACTCGAAGATCTCGTCGAGCGACCCGACGCCGATCGCGTCGAGCATCTCGCGGCGGTCCGCGTCGGTTGCCGAGGTGTAGCGGCTCACGCCGTGAGCAGCTTCCGGTACGCCTCGACATCCAGCAGGGTCTCGACCTCGGCCGAGTCACTCAGCCGGACCTTGACGAGCCAGCCCTCGCCGTAGGGGTCGTCGTTGATCCGCTCGGGGGTGTCCGCGAGCGCCTGGTTCACCTCGATCACCTCACCCGAGAGCGGGGCGAAGACGTCCGAGACCGCCTTGACCGACTCGACCTCGGCGTAGGACTCGTTGGCCGTCACCGTGGTGCCCACCTCGGGCGGGTCGTAGAACACGACCTCGCCGAGCGCGTCCTGCGCGTACCAGGTGATGCCGAACGTCGCCTCGTCGCCGTCGATGCGCGCCCAGTCGTGCTCGGGGTGGTACTTCAGCTCAGGCGGGTAGCTCTCCTCGGCCAACTAGCCGTCCTCCTTCTTGTAGAGCGGCTTCTCGCGGATCTCGGCGCGGCGACGCTTCCCGCGCACGTCGATCTCAATCCGCGTTCCGGCCGCGGCGGCGTCGACTGGAACGTACGCCATCCCGATCCCATGGCCGAGGCAGGGCGAATGGCTGCCGCTGGTCACGACCCCGCGCGCCTCGCCGTCCACGAGGACGGGGTTGCCCGGGCGCGGGATGCCGGGGTCGGTCAGCGCGAACGGAACCAGTTTGTCCGTGGGGTCGAGCTCGCGCAGCGCGTCGGCGCCGATGAAGTCCGTGTCGAGCTTGCAGCACCAGCCGAGGCCCGCCTCGATCGGGTTGCGGTCCTCGGAGAGGTCGTTTCCGTACAGGTGGAAGCAGACCTCGAGCCGCAGCGTGTCACGCGCGCCGAGGCCGACGGGGGTCACGCCGAGCGCGTCCCAGACCGCTGGCGCCGCGTCGGGGGGGACGAGCAGCTCGACGCCGTCCTCGCCGGTGTAGCCCGTGCCGCAGACCAGGCAGTCCGCGCCCGCCACCCGCGCCTCGGCCACGCGCATGCGCGGCGGCGCGTCGATTCCCAAGAGACCACGGGCGTCGGGTCCCTGGAAGGCGATCATCGCGTAGTCGGCCGCGGCGTCACGCACCTCCACGTCGAAGCCCGCGGCGTGCTCTGCCAGCCAGGCGAAGTCCCGCTCGTGGTTGGACGCGTTCGTGACGGTCAGGTAGCGATCCTCGCCCAGCCGGTAGGTGAAGAGGTCATCCAGCACGCCGCCGTCCTCACGACACAGGACCGAGTACTGGGCGCCACCCACGTCGATCTTCGAGACGTCGTTCGACAGGACGCGCTGCAGGAACGCCTCGGCGTCGGGTCCCTTGGTCTCGACCTCGCCCATGTGCGAGACGTCGAACTTCCCGGCGGCCGTCCGCACGGCCACATGCTCCTGCCGGATGCCCTCGTACTGCACCGGCATCTCCCAGCCGGCGAACGGCACGAGCCGCGCGCCCGCCGCCTCATGGCGGTCATACAGCGGGGTTCGGCGCAGGGTCTCGGTGGCCGGCGGCAAGGCGAATGAGACCTTATCGGGGGGTGCGGTCTAGGCTGCGCGGCGATGGTGGCGCCGAAAAGCAGCCTCTTCTGGAGGTTCTTCAACACCTCCGTGAAGGGCCATACGGCCGCCTTCCGGCTGACGAATGGGCGGCTCGGCGGCCGCGTGGTGGGCTCGCCCGTGCTGCTGCTCCACCACGTCGGCGCGAAGAGCGGCAAGAAGCGGATCTCGCCGCTCCTCTACATGTCGGACGGGGACCGGTTCGTGATCGTGGCGTCGAAGGGCGGCTATACGAAGCACCCGGGCTGGTTCCACAACCTGATGGCGAATGGCGACACGGTCGTCGAGGTGCCACGCGAGGGCAAGGTGCCGGTCCGCGCGCGAAAGGCCTCGTCCGAGGAGCGCGGGGCGCTCTGGCCGCGCGTCGTCGACCAGTACAGCGGCTACGAGGCGTACCAGCGCTCGACCGAGCGCGAGATCCCGCTCGTGATCCTCGAGCGCAGGTAGCGCCAGAACGGGGCCCCCGCTCCGTTTGTAGTGCAGGGTGGTTCCTGCTCTTCGACTCGCTGCTGGGGCGCTGATCGCGCTCCTGGCCACCGCGTCGCCCGCGGCGGCCCAGACCGTGCGCGATCGCGACGTGTACGCGGAGGTCACCCCGGACCGCGTCGTGCTCGGCAACTCCGTGGCTGAGCGGAGCTGGAGCCGCGCCGGGCTGACCACGCTCGCACTCGTCGACAAGCGGCGCGGCGGAACCCTCTGGTCCGAGGGCACGCCCGACTTCCGGCTCTTCGGCACCGGCGTGCCCCTGACGAGTGAGGACTTCACGGTGACGGCGGCCGAGGTCGAGCCCCTCGACCGCGGCGGCCTGCGCGTGACGATGCGCCTGGCCGGGCCTGCCGGACTCTCGGCCACCCGGACCGCCGAGGCGTACCCGCGGATCGCCGGCTTCCGCACCCAGACGGTGCTCGAGTCCCTGGCGCCGCTGCCGCTGACCGGCGCCACGCTCGACGAGGCCGCCGTCGGCGCCGAGGCGCGAATCGCGGCACACAACCTGCGCGCGGGCGCCGACTGGCGCCACCCCGACTACGGCGGCCCACCGATCGTTGTGGGCGACCCGCAGGCCGGCACCTGGCGCGCGACCAGCGAGGCGGGCGGCGGCGAGGCGCTCGAGGCGAACGCCGAATGGCTCGATGCCACACGGGACGGCCGGGCGCTCGCGATGGTGATGGAGCGCAACGACCAGCCGTCCTCGCGCGCCCGCTACGACGGGACGAGCGCGCGGCTCGAGGTGGACTACGAGCGCGACGTGATCATCCTCGGCCCGCTCGAGGAGAACGGGCACATAGAGAACCCCTACGAGGACGGTGTACGGCGGCGCGTCGTCGCGCCCGGCCGGCCCCTTGTCCTCGAGCCCGCGTTCGTCGCGCTGGGCGCGCGGCCCGGGGACGCGGAGTGGCAGCACTACGCCTATCTCGTCCGCCACCGGCTCACCCGGTACCCGAAGGCCGTGACCTTCAACTCGAACGGGACCGACGACAACGTCCGCTCGACCGGAGCGAAGGACGACCTCGACATCGACGTGATCCGCGAGATCGCGCCGAAGGCCCGCCGGCTCGGAATCGAGACCTTCATCCTCGACGACGGCTGGCAGGCGCGCTCGGGCGACTGGCAGCCGGACTCCCCCGAGTACCCCGAGCCGCGCTGGGACGGCCAGCCCGGCTCGAAGTACGAGCCCCGCTTCCCCGACTCCGAGTTCGAGGGCGTGCGCGAGGCGATCGCGCCGATGCGCCTCGGCCTGTGGTGGACCCCGCTCCACTTCCACCCCTCGTCGGAGACCTACAAGCAGCACCCTGAGTGGATCTGCCAGCCGATCGGCGACGCGCTCCTGGCCTACAACACGGCCGAGCCCGAGTCGAGCTCCAACGAGGCCGGCCTCGTGACGTGGGGGCCGGCGGCGCTGCCGCACGTCGAGCGCCGGCTGAGGGACGCGATCGAGAACTGGGGCGTCCGTTACTTCAAGTGGGACTTCATGGCCTGGCTCGACTGCGCCGGCCAGGGCGACGTCTACGACTTCCGCGAGGCGCTGCTGGCGATGCTCGACCGGCTCCAGGCCGACTACCCGGACGTCACGTTCCAGATCGACGAGACGAACGACTACCGCCTCTTCCCCTACGAGTCGGTGGCGCGCGGCCCGTCCTGGTTCCAGAACGGCTCGCCGGAGTACCACGTGCTCCTCCACAACATCTGGAACCTCAGCCCGTACGTGCCGGCGTGGTCGCTCGGGCAGCACTTCCTCGGCGGCGAGGCCTGGAAGGACCATCCGGTCGCCACGCTGATGGCGGCGGCGCTCCCGTCCCACCTCACGTTCTTCAGCGACCTGCGCGCGATCCCGGACGAGGTGATCGAGGCGGCGCGCCCCTGGATCCAGCTCTACAAGCGCCACCGCGGGCGCTTCACCCAGATGATCTACCCGCTGCTCGAGGACCCGCTGAAGAAACGCTGGACCGCGCTCCAATCGTGGAACCCCGACCGCGGGCGCGGCGCGCTGCTCGCCTTCCGCCAGGAGGACGAGCGCGGCGCGGTTGAGATCGCACTTCGGAACGTCGAGCGCCACCGTCGCTTCGAGCTCCGCCGCGGCGTCGACGCGGAGCTCGTGGGCACGGTCGGCTCGCGGGTGCTGCGCCGCGGCCTGCTGGTCGAGCTGCCCGAGAAGGACACGGCCGAGGTGATCCTGATCAGGCGGCTGCCGCGGTGAGAGCCGCGCTGGCCGCAGCCGCGTTCGCGCTCGCGCTGGCGGCGCCGGCCACCGCCGCCGAGGGCGAGTGGCTCGCGGGCGACCTGCACGTGCACACCACGTATTCGCACGACTCCTACGGCGGCCCGGGTGACGAAAACACGGGCCCCGAGGAGCTCTACACGCTCGGCTGGAGCGTGGCCGACCAGTTCCTGCACGCGTCCACGCGCGGGCTCGACTACCTGGCGATCACCGACCACCAGGACGTGCGGTCACAGAGCGACACGGGATTCGGGGGGCGCGGCGTCATCCCCATACCGGGCTACGAGAACTCGCTTGACGGGCACGCGCAGATGCTCGGGGCGACGCGAATCTACGAGAACGGCGACGAGTCGGCCGGGGCCGTGCAGGCGCTGGCCGAGGCCCTGCGCGCCGACGGCGGCGCCTTCCAGGTGAATCACCCGGCCGAGGGGTCCACCGACTTCCCGCATGACCGCGACTGGTCCTATCTCTACGACGTCCAGCCGGACACCGTCGAGGTCTGGAACATCTCGCGGCTATGGCAGCCGCCGCTGCCGTCGGGCTCGTCGAACGACGACGCGGTGCGCTACTGGGAGGGCTGGCTCGACCGTGGGGCGAAGGTCGCCGCGACCGGTGGCAGCGACAACCACTGGCGCTCCACGTTCGCCCTTCAGGGCGTCGGGCAGCCGACGACGTGGGTCTTCGCCCGCGAGCGCACGACCGCGGGCGTCCTGGAGGGCATCCGCGCCGGGCGCACGTTCATCTCGCACCAGCCGCCGGCGCTGGCGGGCCCGCGCCTGTTCCTCGAGGGAGAGAGCGCGATGGTGGGTGACGAGGTCGCGCCGGACACGCCGCTGCGGGTCCGAGTCCAGAACGGCGCGGGCATGTTCCTGCGCCTCGTCACGACCGGCGGCGACTTCCTGGGCGAGCCCGTCCTGGTGACCGGGCCCTCGTTCACCCACGAGTTCGCGGCACCGGGCGCCGCCCCGTCCTGGGTGCGGGCGGAGCTGTTCGCGCCCGACCTCGCAGAGCAGCGGGCCGCCGCCTGCGACAACCCGAACACCACGTATTGCCGCAACATGCTGGGGGTCACTGCGCTCACGTCCGCGATCTACGTCCGCGATCCCGTCTTGGTCGACCCCGAGCCGCCAGTCGCCGAGCCGAAGCTGAGCGTGCGGCCCAGGCCGTGCGTGCGCCGGCGGCTGCGGGCGCGCGTGACCGGCAGCGATCTCCGCAGCGTCCGGTTCTTCCTTGACGGCCGCCGCCGCACCGGCGCGCACACGGCGCGCGGCGGCTGGCGACTCGACCGGCGAGTGCGACTCGAGCCGGGGCGGCACCGCCTGCGGGCACGCGTCAGATTCATCACCCGGCGCACGCCCGCCGACCTGCGGGCACGATTCCGGGTATGCGACTCCTGACTCGCCGGATTTTCGTCCTGGGCGCGCTTGCGGCGCTCCTCTCCCTGCCCACCGCCGCACGCGCCGAACTGACCGCCGGCGCGGCGAACGCCGACATCACGCCGCCGATCGGCACGCCGCAGTTCGCGTACACCGCGCGCTCGAGCCTGGCGGGCGGCGCCCCGCAGAACATCCCGCTGCAGATCGTGGGCGACCCCGACGGCGGGCTCTACGCGAAGACGTTCGCCGCCAGCCGCGGCATCCACACCCGGGTGCGCGCGCGGGCGATCGTGCTCGACACCGGGAGCGAGCGCGCCGCCCTCGTGCAGACCGATCTCGGCGGCATCCCCTATGCGCTCGTGCAGCGCGTCTACGAGCTGATCCCCGAGACCGGCATCCCGCTCGAGAACATCATGATCGCGGCCACCCACACGCATTCCTCGACGGGCCCGATCTGGCCGGCCGACTCGACCGGCTACGCGGTTCTCGGCGGCGACCTCTTCGACGCGCGCGTCTTCGAGTTCACGGCGCAGGGGATCGCGCGCGCGATCGCCGTCGCCAACTCCTACCGCGCGCCGGCGAAGCTCGGGATCGCGCGGACGCACCTCCGAAACGCCTCCCGAAACCGCAACTTCGAGCCGTTCCTGCTCAACGAGGACGTGCCGAAGGAGGAGGAGGCCGCGCGAAGGGCGTCGATCGACCCGGTGATGACCGTCATCCGCGTGGACGAGACCGACGGCCGGCCGATCGGCGTCTGGTCGAACTTCGCGATCCACGAGACCTCGTTCGGCGACGAGAACCTGCTCTTCTCGGGCGACAACGCCGCGTTCACCGAGCGGATCGTCGAACAGGAGATCCGGCGCCGGGCGCGCGCGGCCGGCACGCCGGCGCGCCGGCCCGAGACCGTCGTGAACGTGTGGACGAACTCGAACGAGGGCGACATCTCGCCCGATGGAGGCGCGGACCGCGTGCCGGCCGAGGAGCCGCCCGCCGAACCGCCGCCGGAGGGCGAGGAGCCCACGGAGCCGCTCCAGTACTCGACCAACTCGTTCACCGGCGCGCACATGGCGGGGATGAAGGTCGCGCGCGGCGTGCTGAGGGCGTGGCGGCGCGCCGGGCGGCAGATGGTCACCGAGATCCCCTTCGACGGCCGGCTCGGCTACGTGGCGTTCGACGGGGCGCAGGCCGACGGCGAGCCGGTCGGGCCGAACGCGATCCTCGGCTCGGGCGGCATCGTGGCCGAGGACGGCACGTGCGCGCCGTTCGACGGCTTCGCCGGGCCCGGGCAGGGCATGAAGATGCTCCTCCTCGGCGGCCCCGGCGACTCGCTCGTGCCCGGCACGCAGCCGATCAGCATCTTCCGCCTCGGAGCGCTCGCGATCACGGCGCTGCCCTCCGAGGTCACGCGCCAGATGGGCCAGCGGATCCGCGACGCCGTGAAGGCGGAGTCGGGGGGCGCGTTCGACCACGTCGTCCTCTCAGGCCTGACGAACGGCTATTCGTCGTACACGGCCACCCCCGAGGAGTACGACGCCTGCCACTACGAGGGCAGCTTCACGCTGTTCGGCCGCCAGCAGGGCGCGCTCTACCGCGACTCGCTCGTGTCCGTCTCGGAGGCGCTGCTGGCGGGCACCGCCTACGCGGGCGATCCCGAGCCGTCGTACAAGGTCGTGCCGGGCGAGGAGCCGACCATGCCCGAGGCCACGCCCAACGCGGGCACACCGGTCGAGCAGCCGGCTGACAGCGTGACCCGCTACGGGCGCGCCAAGTTCAGCTGGAACGGCGGGCACCCCTCAATCGATGCTCCGCGCGCCGGGCGACTGGTGATCACCCAGCGGCAGGGGCGCAAGCGCTGGCGGCGCGTGGCGACCGACGACGGGTTCTACGACATCCTCGAGCGCAACCCGGAGACCGACGTCTGGACGACCACGTTCCAGACGACTGACTGCATGCAGGCGGGGACGTACCGGTTCCTGGTCCAGGGGCGCGCCGACACGGGCGACGGTCCCGAGAACTACACGATCGAGTCGGACACGTTCGTGCTCGAGCCGATCCGCGACATCGTGCCGCGCCTGACGGTCGAGGGCCGGCGAGCGCGCGTGACCGCGACCTACCCGGCACCCCACGAGGAGGACACGCTCCTGGCGCTGCCGCGGCGCGTCCGCTCCGGCCACGTCGTCCTGGGTGTCAAGCGGCCCGGCAAGAAGGAGCGGCGCGTACGGGCGAAGCTGACGAAGGACCGGCTGGCGTTCCGCGCGCGCGTGCCCCGCAAGGCGACCGTACGCGTGATCCGCGTGGCGGACGCCTGCGGGAACACCGGGGCCCCGGCCGCCTAGGCGCGGCCGCTCGCGATCAGCACCAGGTTCGTGAGCGCTATGCGGCCGTCGGCGCCGGCCTGCTCGGCCATCGCCTCTGTGATCGCGCCCCACGTCGCGTCCTGAACCTCGGCCGGGTGGGGGTCGATCATCGCGCTGATCGGCGGCGCGATCTCGCGGACGAACGTCGTGAACTCGTCGGCTGACGCCCATTCGAAGGTGACCTCGGCCTCGTCCACCTCCACGTCGGCGAATCCGCCGCCCTCGAGCAGGCCGCCGAGCGCCTCCGGCGTCGGCCGTGAGAGCGGGCCGGGCGTGCCGGGCGGTGGCGGCTCGACGCCGAGTCGCTGCATCGCGGTCCGCATCGGGATCGAGAGGAACGGGACGCGTTCGGGGGTGCCCCACGAGCTGATGGCCATCCGCGCGCCCGAGCCGAGGAAGGACCGCACGCGATCCGCGGCGGCCTCCCCGTCGGGGTCGAAGATGATCCCCCAGCGCGAGACGGCAGCGTCGAAGCTGCCCGGGGGGAAGTCGAGGTCGATCGCCGCCGACTGGACGAACTCGATGTTCTCGAGCCCGGCCGCGACCGCGCGCTCACGCCCGTAGGCGAGCATCTCGGCGGATATGTCCGTCGCCACGACCCTGCCCTCGGGCCCGACGGCTCTTGCCGCCGTGAGCGACGGCTCGCCGTAGCCGGCGGCCACGTCGAGAACGCGGGCTCCGGGCCGCGCTCCGGCGCGCTCCACCAGCCGCTCGCTGATCGCGCTCGCCGAGCTGTCGATCAGCTCGTTCCACTTTCGCCATCCCCTCGCGGCGATGTCCCACTGCTGCTTCTGGCCCGCGCGGAACTCCGCGGGGTCGACGCCCGTCGCTGCCATCGTTCCCTCCCAACTCGGGTGAGGCGAACCTAAGCGATGCGGCGACGCGAGTAAAGGGCGGCTAGTCGCGCAGGAACGGCGGGATGTCGATGTCGTCGTCGGAGATCTCGAGCGACGAGCGCTGCGTGTCGTCCATCACGACGTCGCGGCGGCGCGGGCCGCTGCGTTCGCGCCCCTCGCTCGACCGGCCCGGGCGGTCCACGTCGAAGAGGACTCCCCCGCGACCGGTACCGCGGCCGCGATCGAAGCCGGTGGCGATGACGGTCACTCGAACCTCGTCGGTGAGGCCCTCGTCGATGACCGATCCGAAGATGATGTTCGCGTTCGCGTCGGCGGCGCTCTGGATGATCTCCGCCGCCTCGTTGACCTCGAACAGGCCGAGGTCCGACCCGCCGGTGATGTTCAGAAGAATCCCGTTGGCGCCCTCGACGGACTGCTCGAGCAGCGGGCTCGAGATCGCGTTGCGGGCCGCCTCCGTGGCGCGGTTCTCGCCGGCTGCGGAGCCGATCCCCATGAGCGCGGAGCCGGCGTCCTGCATGATCGTGCGCACGTCGGCGAAGTCCAGGTTGATCAGACCCGGGATCGTGATCAGGTCGGTGATGCCCTGGACGCCCTGGCGCAGCACGTTGTCGGCCTCGCGGAAGGCGTCGAGGATGCTCGTGCGCCGCTCGACAATCGACAGCAGCTTCTCGTTCGGGATCACGATTAGCGTGTCCACCTGCTCGCGCAGCCGCTCGATCCCGTCCGCCGCCTGGCGCTGGCGCTGGGTCCCCTCGAAGTCGAACGGGCGGGTGACGACGCCCACCGTCAGCGCGCCGATCTCCTGCTTGGCGATCTCCGCCACGACCGGGGCGGCGCCGGTTCCGGTGCCGCCGCCCTCACCCGCGGTCACGAAGACCATGTCGGCGCCCTTCAGCGCCTCCTTGACCTCGTCGCGGCTCTCGGACGCTGCGCCATGGCCGATCTCCGGGTTCGCGCCGGCACCCAGGCCGCGCGTGAGCTGGCTGCCGACCTGGAGCTTGATGTCGGCATCGCACATCTGGAGCGCCTGCGCGTCCGTGTTGATCGCGATGAACTCGACGCCCTTCAGGCCGGCATCGACCATGCGGTTCACGGCGTTCGTGCCGCCGCCGCCGATGCCTACGACCTTGATGACCGCCAGGTAGCTGCCCGTGTCCAATGTGTTGCCTTCCGTCCGCCGCTCAAGTCAGGGTTGAGCGTTTTCGAGCCCGCCGAAGAACCCGCAAACAGCGGGACTGTAAGCGGATCGTGCGGACTATGTCAACGCCCGGCACGTGGCTTTGCAAGCAATAACCCTCGATGCAGAGTTGAGGTTTGGCCAAGTCTCGACTCATGGTTGAGGGGTAGTGGGGACCGGCTCAGTGGGCGCGGTTTCCGCTGTGGGCGCGGTCGTGGTCGGCGCCGGCGCGGGCTCGGTGACCGGCGCCCCGGTTACGGGATCGACCGTGGGCGCGCCGGTGACCGGGTCGACGGGCGGCAGCCCGGTGGCCGGGTCGACGGCCGTGGGATCCGTCGCCTCGGGTGCGGCGGGCGTCACGGGCACGGGCAGCGGCTCGCCCGCCGGGAGCACCGGCGCGATGGTCTCGACCGGCAGGCCGCCCGCGACCGGTCGCTCGGGCAGCCGAACGTCGATGTAGGTGGCCCCCTGCGCGCTCGGATCGGCGAGCACCCGTGCTGCGGCGGTCCACTTCTCGTGCAGCAGGTCGGCGTCCCCGACGATGACATCGGGCCCTTTTCGCAGCTCGACGGTGATCCCCTCGGTGTCGTTCTCCGTCACGCCCTGGATGCGCTCCGTCAGCCCGGCCGGCGCGGCGCCCGCCACGAGCAGCGCCCGGAGCGTGCGGGGATCCGTCACCCGGCCGTCGGCGACCGGTTTCTCCATCTTCAGCAGCGCAAGGCCCTTGGGCGGCTGCAGGCCCTCGAGGACGGTCCCGTCCCCGGCCACCGGCACAGGTACGCCGCCCAACTCGACGAGCGCCGCCGAGGCGCGCTCCTCGACCGCTATCCGCAGCCCGTGCGGGAAGTCTCGCTCCACTTCGATCGAGCCGATCACGGGGTACCGGGACGCCGTTTCCTCGAGCTCGTCCAGCCGGACGTGGAGCGTCGTCATCTCCTCGGCGGTCGCGGTCAGGGCGGCGTGGATCCGGGGGCCGTCCTCCGTCGTGAGGCCGGTGACCTCGACCTCGTTGACCGCGACGATCGCCGAGTCGCGGAGCCAGAAGTGGTAGAGCGCGAGCAGCGCGATCGCGGCGAGGAGGGTGCCGACGATCCGGCGGCGCGCGCGCAGGCTGAGGGAGCGCCGGTGCGGGCGCGCCCGCACCCAGGCCGGCAATCCGGCCATGGCGCGCGGGAGTGTGGCGATCGTGCGCGGGAGCGCGGCGGCGAGCTCTCTCACTACGGGGGTTTTCGCCCCCGGCCGCCCCAGTCCTACCTGGCCGTGAGGACCCGCGCGAGCGCGTCCACGTCCCCCGCCCCCATCGTCAGGAGCACATCCCCCTCGGAGAGCTCCGAGCGCAGCAGGCGTTCGGCCTCTTCCTGCGCCGGCGCCCAGTAGACGGGCCTGCCGCCCGCGGCATCCGCCGCCGCGGCCGCGACGAGCCAACCGCTCACCCCGGGGAAGTCCTCGGCGCGCTCGCGCGCCGGATAGACGTCCAGCACGACGACGACGTCGGCGAGGGCGAGCGCCCGGCCGAACTCCCGCGCCAGGTGGCGCGTGCGCGAGTAGAGATGCGGCTGGAAGCACGCGAGCACCCGCCCCGCCTCGAGGGTGCGGGCGGCCTCGAGCGTGGCGCGCACCTCGGTCGGATGGTGCGCGTAGTCGTCATACACCTCGGACCCGCCCGGGCCGGCGCCGTGCGCCTCGAACCGCCGCCCCGCGCCCGCGAACGACCGCAACGCGCGTGCGCTCTCGGCCGGCTCGACCCCGGCCTCCTGGCAGGCACGCGCCGCCGCGAGCGCGTTCAGGACGTTGTGCATGCCGGGGACCTGGAGCTCGAAATCGGCGCCGAGGGCGCTGAAGCGCGACCCGAGGGGCACGAGCTCGGCCTGGGGCGGGTCCAGATCGTCGATCACCACGCGTGCCCCGGCGGTGAAGTCGGCGAACGCCTCCTCGAGCTCGCCCAGCGTGGCGAAGGTCGCATGGTGGTCGAGCTCGACGTTGGTGACCACCGCCACCTCGGCCTCCAGCTTGAGGAACGAGCGGTCGGACTCGTCGGCCTCCACGACGAGCCACTCGCCCTCCCCCCACGCGGCGTTCGTGCCCGTCGACCGCACCTCACCGCCGATCAGGTAGCCGGGATCGCGCCCCGCCTCGACCAGGACATGCGCGGCCATCCCGGCTGTCGTGGTCTTGCCGTGGGTGCCGGCGACCGCGATCGTGCGCCGCAGCCGGGTCACCTCCCCCAGCAGGTCGCCCCGGTGGAGGACGGTCGCGGCGCGTGCGCGGGCCGCGGCGAGCTCCGGGTTGTCGGGCGGGATCGCGGTCGACACGACGACCTCGGCGTCGTCGGGGACGTTGGCCGCGTCGTGGCCGATCGCCGGCTCGATCCCAGCCGCGCGCAGCCGCGCGAGGTAGCTCGACTCGCTTTGATCGGAGCCGCTCACCTGCGCGCCGAGCGACTGGGCGACCAGCGCCAGCCCGCTCATGCCCGCTCCGCCGAGGCCGATGAAATGAAGCCGCCGGCCGGCCCAGGGCGTCGAGCTCATAGCGCGCGACCTTAGCTATCGTCGCGGGCCGTGAAGCGGCGACCGTGGCTCATCCTGGCCGTCGCGCTCGCGGCCGGTTGCGGCTCTGATGACGAGCCTCCCCCGAAGGGGGAGCGGGCCCCGGATACCGCGACCGTCCCGAACCCGCGGGCCCAGCTTCTGGTGCTCCACGCGGACCGGATCCCCTTCACCTTCCAGTACCCGGAGTCGCTCACCACGCGGCGCCGGCCGCGCGGGCGCGTGCTCGCCCAGGTGGGGGTCACGCCCGACGGGAACCTGAACGCGATCAAGGTGCGCCGCACGGCGCGGCGCGAGCTGCCGCCCGATCGTTACCTCGACGACTTCCGCCGCGACTTCGAGCGGGCGGTCGGGGGCGTCGAGCAGCACGAGGAGGAGATCGCGGGCCTCGAGGTGGGCGTCCTCGAGTTCTCGGACAGCGTCCGGCGCGGCGGCAGGAGCGTCGATTTCACCTCTGCGTCGTACTTCTTCACCGGCGGCGGCGGCACCTGGCAGCTCGAATGCATCGCCGACGAACGGCATCGGGAACGGATCGATGCGGCCTGCCGGGCGGCGCTCGAATCGATCCGGTTCTGAGAGAACGCTCACGGTCACTTGACGGACTGCCGATACGACCCCATCATGGATCGCATGAAGGTCACTGGCCCGACCTCTGCCGAGATCACCGCTCCCGTCGCCGCCCCGCACGCGGGCTGGCGCGGACTGGTCGATCGCACCGTCGCAGCCTCCGAGAATGTCTCGCGCAGGCCGCTCACCGCCCTCGCGGAGACGCTCGCGATCGGCGCCGGCCTCGCCGTGTGCTTCACCGCGTTCGGGTGGGTGCTCCTCGACGACCAGGCCGCGTTCTACCGCGAGCTCATGCCGGGGACCTGGCTGAGCGCTGCGCTCCTCCTGTTCACCGCCGCGACCGCGATTGCGATCCACCGCGCGGCGGGCGTTCCCGGGAAGCGTGACTTCTGGTCGATCTCGGCGATCGTGTTCGTCGCGCTCGCGATCGACGAGCTGACGCAGCCCACCGTCTTCCTCAGCAAGTGGCTCAGGACCGAGCACCAGATCGCGGCGCCCGCGCCGTTCAACGACGTGGACTCGATGCTCGTCGTAGCGCTGCTCGTGACGTGCGTCGCCGTGCTCTTGCGGCACGCGCTGGTCCTGCGCCGCCACCGCACGACGATCGTCCTGTTCGCGATCGGGCTGACCCTCGGGGCCGTATCGCAGACGCTCGACTCCGTGGTCGAGCCCACGAAGTGGGAGTTCGTCGCGGAGGAGTGCCTGAAGCTCTCCGCGATCCCGTTCGTGCTGGCGGGCTACCTGGCGGCGCTGAGGGATGTCCGCGGCAGCGGCATCCGCGATGCGGCCAGCCAGCAGAGCGACGCGAGCAGCGCGCCGAAGCCCCAGCCGGCGAGTACGTCGGTCGGGTAGTGCGCGCCTAGCAGCACGCGGCTGAGACCGACGGCCAGGACCAGCGCCCCGGCGAAGCTCGCGACGGCGATGCGGCTGTGGCCCCTGCGCGAGGCGCGGATCAGGATGAACGCGATCGTCGCGTAGACGGCGACGCTGGTCGCGGAGTGCGCGCTCGGGAAGCTGAAGCCCTGCGGGTCGGCGAAGCTCTCCTCGGGACGCGGCCGTGCGATCAGCACCTTGACGAGCTGGACCGCGCCCTGGGTGACCGGGTACACGAGCGCGAGCGCCATCGCCCCCCGCCAGTGCCGCGTGGCGAGCAGGACCAGCGCGCCGACGATCGTGACGCCGAGCGCGGTCTGGGTGCTGGCGAGGTCCGCCAGGCGCTCCGCCCATCCGGCCGACTCGTGCGTCATCTGCTCCTGCGCGCGGGCGCTCGCCTGCGCGTCGAGCTCGTGCACGCGGCCGAACTGAGTGACCGCCACGGTGATCGAGGCGACGAGCGCGAAGAGTCCACCGACGATCAGAACGCGGTGGGACACGAGGAAGTTGCCAAGCCTCAGATGCATGGTGGGTGAACTAGGACGGCCTGCCGATCGACTCGGCTCAGCGCGCCTCCTGCCCAAGTCACCTACCCGGTTCCTGGACGAATGAACGCGACGGCCCCTTACTTGAGGAACGCGGATGCCCCGTATTACTTGCAGGCGATCGTGAAGATCTCGTGAGCGATCCGCTCGGCCGCGTCCGGACGCGCGAGCGCGGCCGCCGCCCGGCCCATCGCGCGCAGCCGATCCGGCGCGCCGAGAAGACCCCCCACCTCGCGCGCGAGTCGCGGGCCGTCCAGGTCGGCGTCCGGCACGACGGCAGCGGCCCCGCCACGCTCGACCCAACGGGCGTTGCCGGTCTGGTGGTCGGCCGTCGCGTGGGGGTACGGGACGAGCACGGACGGGAGCCCGGCTGCCAACAGCTCGAACACCGAGCCGCCGGCGCGCGCCACCGCCAGGTCCGCCGCGGCGTACGCGTCGGCGAACGGTGAGATGTACGCGTGCAGCTTGTAGTGCGGGGGGTTGCCGAGCTCTGCCAGGCGCTCGGCGAGCTCGGCGTGGTCGCGCCGCCCGCACACGTGCAGCACCCAGCACGGAGCGGCACTGCCGAAAGCCTCGAGTGCCGCCCGGTTGAGGCGCAGCGAGCCGAGCGAGCCTCCGAACACGAGCAGGCATTCGCGATCGTCGTCGATGCCGAATCGCACGCGCGCCGCGGCGCGGTCGGCCCCCGCGACGTCGGCCGGGATCGCCCGTCCCGTGACTACCCATTTCGGCCCCTGCCGGCCGGGCAGGTCGAACGCCAGGAAGACGCGCTCGGCGAACGGCGCAAGCACCCGGTTCGCCACGCCGAGGTGGCTGTCGGCCTCCGTGAGGAAGATCGGCAGGCGCAGGCTGCGCGCCGCCAGGCCCGCCGGCGCCGCCACGTACCCGCCCCCGCCGAGGACGACGTCGGCCCGGATCGTGCGCAGGAGCCTCCGGGCGCGCCCCGTGGCGCGCGCCGCCTGGACGAGCGCGCGCGCCGCCTTCAGCGGGTTGCGCCGGTCGAGCCCCTCGACCCGCAGTGCGTGGAACGGGTACCCGGCGGCGGGGACGAGCTCGGCCTCGGCGCGCTCCCCGCCGAGGAACTCGACGTGCGCGCCCCTATCCCGCAGCGCGTCGGCGACTGCCAATGCCGGAACGACGTGGCCGGCGGTCCCGCCGGCTGCGATCGCGACGCGCGTCATCAGAGCGCCCTCCGTCGATTGCGGTCAAGCCGCGGCCGCGCGCCGCTGCCCCGCCCGTGGCGGCGACGTTCAGAAGCAGCCCCATCGCCCCCATGACGACGATCAGGTTCGAGTTCCCATAGGAGATCAGCGGCAGCGGGATCCCGGTGAGCGGCGCCAGCCCCATCACCGCGAACATGTTGAGCGCCGCCTGGCAGAGGATGAGCGAGGTGATCGCGGCGGCGAGCAGCTTCGCGTAGCGGTCGCGCGCGTGCTTCGCGGCGCGGAAGCCGGCGTAGGCGATCAGGCCGTAGAGCGCCGCCACGCTGGCGATCCCGACGATCCCCAGCTCCTCGCCGATGATCGCGAGGATCATGTCGGTGTGCGCCTCGGGCAGGTAGAAGATCTTCTGGACCGACTCTCCGAGACCGACCCCGACAGGGCCGCCCGAGCCGATCGCGATCATCGACTGGACCGCCTGGAACCCGGTGTCGCCGGCATCCGACCACGGGTCCAGGAACGCGGTCAGGCGCTCGCGCCGGTAGGGCTCGAAGAGCGCGAGCGGAAGCGCGATCGCGGCGGCCCCGCCGCCGATCGCCCCCAGCAGCCTCAGAGGCGTGCCCGCGACGAACAGGATCGTCCCGATCGTGAAGCAGATGACCATGGTCGTGCCCATGTCGGGCTGCTGCATCAGCATCGCGCAGGCCAGCCCGACGACGATGAGGAGGGGCTTCGCCAGGCCGCCGAAGGTCTGGGTCGCGCTCGGGCGCGCCGCCAGGAGCTGGACCGCGAACAGGATGAGCGCCAGCTTGAGCACCTCGGAGGGCTGGAACTGGAGCGGGCCCGCGCCTAGCCAGCGGGTCGCGCCGTTCACGGTCACGCCCACGCCGGGGACCATCACGGCCGCGGTCAGCACGAACCCCACCAGGAGCAGCACCGGCGCGACGGCCTTGATCACACGCAGCCCGTGGCGTGAGGCGAGATGCAGGACGACGAGGCCCACGATCGCGAGGCCGACGTAGCGCTTCAGGTAGTAGGAGGGGTCGCCGGAGCCGTCGAGGAGCGACTCCGCCGAGCTCGCCGAGTAGACCATGATCGCCCCGAGCGCGAGCAGGCAGAGCGTCGCCGTGTAGATCAGCGAGTACTCCAGGGGCGGTTTCGTGCGCGGGCGGCTGCGCGCCATCCAGGCGTTGTTCGACGCCCGTCGCCGAATTCATCCTTCGGCCGCCGCCCGGCGGGCGAGCTCCCGGAAATGCGCCCCGCGCGCCTCGAAATCCTCGTACTGGTCGAAGCTCGCGCAGGCGGGTGAGAGCAGCACCACCTCGCCCGGCCGCGCGGCGGCGCTCGCCCGCGCCACCGCCCGCTCGAGGTCGCCGCAGCGCTCCATCGGCACGCCGGCGGGCTCGAGGTCTGCCGCCAGGCGCTCGGCGGCCTCACCGATCAGGTAGGCGGCCCGGCAGCGTGCGGCGACGGGATCGCGCAGGCCCTCGAAGCCGCCGCCCTTGAGGCTCCCGCCGGCGATCAGGTGCACGCCGCCCTCGAACGCCTCGATGCCCACCCGCGCCGACGCGACGTTGGTGGCCTTCGAGTCGTTCACCCACAGGACGCCGTCCGCCTCGGCGACCTCCTCCAGCCGGTGCGGCACGCCGCCGAAGGCCCGCAGGGTCTCGGCGACCGCGTCCTGGGAGAGCCCGCGCGCGCGCGCCGCCGCGGAGGCCGCGCGGGCGTTCTCGACGTTGTGGGCGCCGCGGAGGCGCAGCTCCTCGGGCGGGATCGGAAGCGGGGGGAACGGTTCCCGGATCGCGACGTCGTCCGGGCCCTGGTTGGCGAAGATGCGCAGCTTCGCGTCGCGGTAGGCCTCGAACGTGCCGTGCCGGTCGATGTGGTCGGGCTCGAGGTTCAAGAGGACGGCGCATTCGGGCGCGAACGCGACCGTGTCCTCGAGCTGGAAGCTGGACGCCTCGCACACCACCACGATCTCCGGCCCGATCGACCCCACGAGCGACGCCAGCGGAGTTCCGACGTTCCCGGCCACCGCGACCGGCACGCCCGCCGCGCGATGCATTGCGCCCAGCAGCTCGACCGTGGTGGTCTTGCCGTTCGTGCCGGTGACCGCCACGAACTCGTTCGGCAGAAGCCGCCACGCCAGCTCGAGCTCACCGACGACCTCGAGGCCGCGCTCGCGCGCCGCCGCGACGACCGGGGCCTCAGCCGGGACGCCGGGGCTCTTCACGACGGTGCGAACGCGGTCGAGCAGCTCGAGGCCGTCGCTGCCGGTGTGAACCTCGATGCCGGCCGCGGGCGCCAACTGAACAAGGGGCCTGGCCCCCTGTTCAGCCCGGTCCACCCCGATCACCTCGCCGTGCTCGCGCAGCATGAGGGCGGCCGCGGCCCCGGAGCGGGCCATGCCCACGACCAGGTACGGCCCCGGCGGAAGCGGCGGTCTACCTCTCACTGGATCGACTGCTGGTACAGCGTGAAGCCGATCGCCGAGCAGATCGCCGCGACGATCCAGAAGCGCAGGATGATCTTCGTCTCCGACCAGGCCATCAGCTCGAAATGGTGGTGGACGGGCGCCATCAGGAAGACGCGCCGGCGGAAGCGCTGGAACGCGATCACCTGGATCACCACCGAGAGGCTCTCGATCACGAAGATGCCGCCGATCACGATCAGGAGCACCTCGGTCTGCGTCATCACGGCGAGCCCGGCGATGGCGCCGCCGAGGCCGAGCGATCCGGTGTCGCCCATGAAGATCGCGGCCGGGAACGAGTTGAACCAGAGGAAGCCGACGCAGGCGCCCACCAGGCACGCGGACAGGAGCGCGAGATCCTCCTGCCCGGTCGTTATGAACGTCATCGCGGTATAGGCGAGCAGGACGATCGCGGCGGACCCGGCGGCCAGCCCGTCGAGGCCGTCGGTCAGGTTCACGCCGTTGGACGCGCCCGCGAGGACGAGGAAGATCAGGACGGGATAGAGCAGCCCGAGGTCGATCGAGGCGTCCCACGTGTGGATCCGCAACGTTTCCGGCAGGTGCACGTACTCCGTGGCCACCAGCCACAGCGCGATCGCGATCGCCGCCTGCGCGAGCAGCTTGTAGCGGCCCGACACGCCGAGCGAGCGACGATGCGCGACCTTCGTCCAGTCGTCGATGAAGCCGAGCGCGCCGCTCGCGAGCGCGGTCCCGAGGACGGCCAGGCTGACCGCCCGATACTCGCTGAGGATGAGGAACGGCACCGTGATCGAGAGCAGGATCAGAAGCCCGCCCATCGTGGGCGTGCCGGCCTTCTCGTGGTGGCCCTCGGGCCCGTCCTCGCGGATGTGCTGCCCGAACTCGCGCTCGCGCATGAAGTCGATGAACTTGGGCCCGAGGAAGATGCAGATGAGCATCGAGCCCATTCCGCCGATGAGGATCTCGCCGAGCATGGCCTAGGCCAGAACCCTCTCAAGGCCGACGGACCGCGACCCCTTCACCAGCACGCGGTCCCCGGGCAGCGCGATCTCTTCGAGCAGGGCGCCCGCCTCCTCGGCGTCGCCGACCTGGTGCAGCTCGCCGCCAAAAGCGTCCGCGTATGGCAGCGCCAGCTCCCCGACCGTGATCAGGACGTCGATCCCGAGCGCGTCCGCCAGGTGCCCGATCTCGTGGTGGAACCGCGGCCCGCTCTCCCCCAGCTCCGCCATCCCGCCGAGCACGGCAATCCGCCGCTCGGCCGACGAGGCGGCCAGATGCTCGAGGGCCGCGCGCATCGACATCGGGTTCGCGTTGTAGCAGTCGTTCACCACGGTCACCCCGCCGTCCAGCTCGACGATCTCCCCCCGCAGCGCCGAGAACGCCACGTCGAGACGCCCCGACGGGGTCACGCCCAGCGCGCTGGCGGCAGCGACCGCGGCGACCGTATTGGCCAGGTTGTAGTCCTCGTCGAACGGCAGCTCGAGCTCGACCCGCTCCCCCCGGGCGAGGATCACGGCGCGGCCGTCCGCGAACGACTCGAGCCGGACGTCGCCGTCCGGGCCGAAGGTGATCGTCTCGATGTCGTCGCGCAGATGCTCCTCGAGCAGCGCCTCCCCGGCGGGCACGACCGCCACCGCGTGGGCCGGCAGGTCGCGGATCAGCTCGGCCTTCGCGGCGGCCACGCGCTCGATCGTCCCAAGCAGCTCGAGGTGGACCGGCCCCACGTTCACGATCAGCCCCACGTCGGGCTCGGCGATCGCCGCCAGCTCGGCGATCTGCCCCTCGCCGCGCATGGCCATCTCGAGCACCAGCACGTCGGTGCCCGGCTCGGCCTCGAGCACCGTGAGCGGCAACCCGATCTCGGTGTTCCAGTTCTCGCGGTTGCGGTGGGTGCGCAGGTGCGGCGCGAGCAGCGCGGCGAGGATGTCCTTCGTCGACGTCTTGCCGGTCGAGCCCGTCACGCCGACCACGCGGCACCCGAGCTCGTGCCGCCATGCGCGTGCGAGCGCGGCGAGGGCCGTCAGCGTGTTCTGCGCGGCGATCACCGGGGCGCCCCCGCCCGACTCGGCCAGCTCGCCGGCCCGCGCCGGCCCCACGAGCGCGCCCCAGGCGCCGGCCGCCAGCGCGTCGGCCGCGAAGCGGCTGCCGTCCGCGTTCGCGCCGTGCAGCCCCACGAAGAGGTCGCCCGGCTCCACTCCGCGGGAGTCCACGACCGCGCGCCGCGGCCCGGGCGCCGTGGGGTCGCCCGCCACCAGCTCGCCGCCCGCGGCCTCCGCCACCCAGGCCGCGTCCCTCATCGAAGGGCCTCCCGCACGACGGTGACGTCGTCGAAGGGCTCCTTGCGGCCATTCTCGAACTCCTGGCCCTGCTCGTGCCCCTTTCCGGCCACGACCACGACGTCGCCGGGATCGGCGTCGCCGACCACGAGCGCGATCGCGCGCCGGCGGTCCGGCTCGCGCTCCACGCCGGGGCCGGTGCCGGCCAGGATCTCCGCGATGATGGCCTCCGGGTCCTCCGAGCGCGGGTTGTCCGAGGTCACCACGACGCGATCCGCGAGCGCCGCCGCCGCCCTCCCCATCAGGGGGCGCTTCGCCCGGTCGCGGTCGCCGCCCGCGCCGAACACCACGTGCACGCGCCCCTCGGTCAGCTCCCGCGCCGCGCGGAGCACGTTCTCGAGCGCCTCCGGCGTGTGTGCGTAGTCCACGAGCACCGTGAACCGCTGGCCCTCGTCCACCGGCTCGAAGCGGCCGGGCACGCGGTCCGCCTCGGCCAGCGCGGTTCGGGCGGCCTCCAAGTCGATGCCGAGGGCGCGAGCCGCCGCCAGGGCGGCCAGCGCGTTCTGCACGTTGAACAGCCCGGGCAGGCGCGTCTCGATCGCGACCGTCCCGTCCGGGGTCTCGCACGTGAACGACGAGCCCGACGGGTCGAAGCCGACCTCCCGCGCGCGGTAGTCGGCGGGACTGTCGATCGCGTAGGTGACGGGCTCGGCGACGTCATCCGCGAGCCGGTTGCCGTAGTCGTCGTCCAGGTTCAGGACCGCCGGCCCCGGCTGGCCGTGGAACAGGCGCCGCTTCGCCATGAAGTACGCCTCCATGTCGGGGTGGAAGTCGAGGTGGTCCTGGGTCAGGTTGGTGAAGACGCGGCACGCGAACTCGATCCCCTCCGCACGACCGAGCTCGAGCGCATGCGAGGACACCTCCATCACGCAGGCCTCATCGCCGGTGTCCAGCATCCGGCGGAAGGTCGCCTGGAGGTCGATGGCCTCGGGGGTCGTGCGCTCGACCGGCTCGTCCGCGCCGCCGACGATGGACTTCACGGTCCCGAGCAGCCCGGTCTGCAGCCCGCCGCGCTCGAGGATCGCCCGCGTCAGGAAGGCCGTCGTGGTCTTGCCGTTCGTCCCGGTGATCCCGACGACGCGCAGCGACGCGGTCGGGTCGCCGTGGAACCTGGCCGCCGCCGGGCCCATGGCCGCGCGCACCGAGGGCACGACGACCTCGGCCGCGGGGAGCCCGAGCGGGCGTTCGCAGACGACCGCGGCCGCCCCGCGCTCGACGGCGTCGGGCGCGAAGTCGTGGCCATCGGCCGTGAATCCGGGAACGCAGAAGAAGAGCCCTCCGGGCCGGACGTCCGAGCTGCGGTAGTGCAGGCCGGTTATCTCCACGTCGGGCGCGTCCCCGCCCATCAGCTCGCGGAGCGTCACACGCCTGAGGCTACCTGCGCGGGGCGACGCTTCCCCGCCAGTTTCGCCCATGGCACGCGTTGGACTGGGTATGCGAAGGCTCGCCCTCGGAGCGCTGGTCTCACTCCTGCTCGCCGTACCGGCGCATGCGTCGGTCAAATCCGTCTCCGCCGAGCGTCCGGCGGACCGCGATTGCACCGCACGGGCCGTTTCGGGCGCACCGGGCGTGACCACGTCCTCGTTCACGGCGCCCGCCGACGGAACGCTGCGGGCCCGGCTGCTGGGCGGGGGCGAGAACGGCGACTGGGACCTGGCGGCGTTCGACAGCGCCGGGACGCTGATCGCGGGGTCCTCGGCCTTCCGCGCGAACGAGCTGGTCGTGGTGCACCTGCGCCGCGGCGCCCAGGTGACGCTCCAGGCCTGCCGCATCGCCGGTCGCGGCGCGCGCGTGCCCATGCGGACCAACTTCACGAAGGTGAACTTCAACGCGCTCGATCGGTCCGGTCCGGTCTCGCTGGTCGACGTGGCGGTCACGGCCCCGTGGCAACTCGAGACGCTCGAGGCGCTCGGACTCGACGTGACCCACGACGTGCGCGACGGGCGCGCCCGCGTGATCCTCTACGGGGACGGCGACCGCGCGACCCTGCGCGACACGGGCCTCGCGTTCGAGGTCGTCCGACGCGATCTGCTGGCCGCGGACCGGCGTGCCCGTGCGCGCGACCGCGGCTGGGCGGCCCGCGTCGGGCGCTCCGGCCTCCCGTCCGGGCGAACCGAGTACCGGACCTACGAGGACGTCCAGCGCGAGCTCAAGCAGATGGAGCGCCGGTTCCCGTCGCTCGTCCGCGGGTTCACGCTCGAGACCAAGACCTACGAGGGCCGCGACATCCAGGCGGTCGAGATCGCGCGGCGCGCGGGGTCGAAGGACGACGGACGGCCGGTGCTGTTCCTCAACGGCATCCACCACGCCCGGGAATGGCCCGCGACCGAGGTGCTCATGGAGTTCGCCTGGGATCTGCTGAAGAACGCGGACGAGGATCCGCAGCTCGCGGCGATCCTGCGCAAGGTGCGCGTGGTCATGCAGCCGTACACGAACGTCGACGGCTTCATCGTCTCGCGTGCCGCGCTCGGCCAGCCGGAGGACGTCGATTCCGACGCGGGGATCGTCTACTCGACCGCGACCGGCGTCGTCATCCTCGGAGGCTCGTTCGGCTACAAGCGCAAGAACTGCAACCCGTATCCGGTGCCCGCGATGGGGCAGCCGTGCGACGTCAACTTCGGCACGGACAACAACCGCAACTACCCGCACACGTGGGGCGGGGGCGGCGCGTCCTCCAACCCCAACGACCAGTCCTACCGCGGTGAGGGCCCGGGCAGCGAGCCGGAGACGCTGGCGGTGCAGCGGCTGCACCTCTCGCTGAACGCCCCCGTCCTGCTCTCGATGCACAACGTCGCCGCCAAGGTCCTGCGGCCGCCGGGCACAGAGGCGGAGAACTTCGCCCCCGACGAGAAGGGCCTCAAGGAGCTGGGCAGGCGAATGGCCGAGCCGACCGGCTACGCGAACCAGTACGGCTGGCAGCTCTACGACGTGACCGGCGGCACGAAGGACTGGTCCTATGCCGCGACCGGGGCGTTCGGCTACACCGTCGAGACCGGCCCGGCCGGCGCCGACTTCCACGGCGACTACCGGACGATGGTCGTCGATCAGTACAGGGGCGCCGAGGAGCTCGCCGGCCGCGGCATGCGCGAGGCGCTGATCGAGGCGGCCAAGTGGACGCGCAACCGCCGCTTCACGTCCCGCATCGCCGGGACGGCGCCCGCGGGACGGACGCTTCGCATCACCAAGGAGTTCGTGACCGAGTCGGCGCCCGTGTGCACGGTGGGCAGCGCGCTCCCGGTCTCGTTCGGCCCGATCGACTGCGTCGCGCCGGGACCGGTCCAGGCGACGCCCGAGAAGATCGAGTTCACGACGAAGGTGCCGACGAACGGCCGCTTCACCTGGTGGATCAACCCCTCGACCCGGCCGTACGCGGCGGCGCCCGAGACCTATCACCTCACCTGCGAGCGCCGCGGGCGCGTCCTGGCGGAGAAGGACGTCATGGTCGCGCGCGGCGAGACGGCGAGACTGCGGCTCGCCTGCGGGCGGCGGTAACGCGATGCGCAGGGGACGGATCGGGGCAATCCTCCTGGCGGTGACGGCGATCGGCGCGAGCGCGCTCGCGGCGGGGCCGGCCGGAAGCGGTGCGCAGACGGGCGAGATCGTCATCAAGCGCGACGAGTTCGGCGTGCCGCACGTCTTCGCGCCCGATCGCCGGTCCGTCTCCTACGGCGCGGGCTACGCGCTCGCGCAGGACCGCCTGTGGCAGCTGCACATCTTCCGCCACCTCGGCAAGGGCGAGCTGTCGCAGATCCTCGGCCCGCTGGTGATCGACATCGACCGCGACACCCGCTTCTGGACCTACACCGCCGAGGAGCGCGCGCGGCGCTTCGAGACGTGGCCGAAGCCGCTGCAGAGGGACCTCGAGGCGTTCGTCGCCGGCATCAACGCCTGGATCGACGAGGCGAACGCCGATCCGGCCAAGCTGCCGTTCGAGTTCACGATGACGGGCGAGGCCCCGATCCGGGAGTGGACGATCGACGACTCCATGGGCCTCCAGGACTTCCTCATCCTCACCTTCGGAGCGGGCGGCGGGAACGAGCTGCAGAACGCGGCGCTCGCCCAGCGGCTGATCGGGAAATACGGCGCGGCGGAGGGCCTGCGCGCGTTCGGCGACCTCGTCCGGACCGTGGACCGCGACGCCGAGCCGACGATCCCGCGCGGCCTCAAGTGGAAGCGGACCCCGACATACGCGCGCCTCGCGAAGGTCCGCCAGGTCCGGCGGCTGACGCGCGACGCGCGCCTCTCGCTGGCGGACAAGACCTCCACGCCCGCATCCGACGGCGTGGGCACGCCCGGCGACGGCCGCGGCACCCTCGAGCAGCTCGCGCTCGCCCCGGACATCGGCGCCGTCGCGGACGCGGTCGACCGGCGCCTCTCCGGCCTGCGGTCGCTCGACCTGCGCTTCAAGTTCGGCTCGAACGCACAGATTGTGGGCCCACGGCTCGCGAAGTCGCGCAACTCGCTCCAGACCGGCGGCCCGCAGGTCTCGTACGCGATCCCGCAGTTCCTGGCGGACTTCGGGATGCACGCGCCCGGCATGGACATCACCGGCATGACCTTCGCCGGCGTCGGGCCTGCGGTGCTGATCGGCCGCGGGAACGGGTTCGCGTGGACGACCACGACCGGCTCCTCCGACCTGACCGACACGTACGTCGAGCAGCTCAACCCCGAGAATCCGCGCGAGTACCTCTTCCGCGACCGGTGGGAGCCGATGGAGTGCCGCACCGAGGAATACGTGATGAAGGGCGTGGCGGAGCTCGAGACGCAGGAGATCTGCCGCACCCGCCACGGCCCGGTCGTGGCGTTCGACGAGGCGAACGGCGTGGCGTACTCGGTGCGCTACGGCTGGATGGACCGCGAGCTCGGCACGACACGGGGCTTCTGGGGCTTCAACCGTGCGCGCGGCCTGCGCAGCTACGCGACGAGTGCCTCCCAGCTCGCGTCGAACCACAACATGTTCTACACCGACGACCGCGGCAACTTCGGGTACTGGCACCCGGGCAACCATCCACGGCGCGCGCCCGGCGTGGACCTGCGGCTGCCGCAGGACGGCACCGGCAAGAGCGAGTGGCGCGGCCTGCTCCCGGTCCAGCGCGTGCCGCACGCCGTGAACTTCAAGCGCGGGTGGCTCGTCAACTGGAACAACCTCCCCGCGAAGGGCTGGCCGCGCGAGCGCGCGTTCGACGCGCGCGACGGCGTCGACGACCTCTCCGACCCGCACTACGACCGGCGCACGCCCGACCCGTTCGGCGGGCGCGTCCGCGGGAAGCGCTGGGACTTCGACGGGCTCAGCGCGAGCCTGCGCCACGCCGCGTTCGCCGACCACGAGTACGACTGGTACGAGAGCGCGCTGCCGCGGCCGAAGGAGCTCGAGTCGGACCTCGCGAAGGCCGCGCTCGACGTGACCCGGAGCTGGTCGGGCTTCCGCGTCGACGAGGACGGCGACGGCATGTACGACTCCGCCGGCTACACGATCCTGCGCGTCTGGATCGGGCAGCTCCGCGACGCCGCGTTCGGCGACGACCTGGGCGACGACGCCGGGCGCGCGCGCAGCAGCACCGAGCTGTGGCACCTGTTCTCGCCCGACTCGCGCCACGACCTCCGCTTCGACTGGCTGAACGGCCGCGACCGGCGCGAGGTGGCCGCCGAGGCGTTCACGCGCGCCGTCGAGCGGCTGGAGGCCGAGTTCGGGTCGGACGAGCCCGCGACCTGGCTGAGCAAGGCGCGCCTCGAGCACTACACGCGCCTCAACGCCGACCTCTTCACCGACACCGGACTGGGCGCCGCCTGCGGCGAGCTCGAGGCGATCTTCAACGACGAGTGCGACGACGCGCAGGAACAGGACTCCGGCTGGCCCGGCGACGTGGCCGACCACATCGAGATGGACCGCGGCACCTACAACCACGTGGTCGAGTACCTCACGCGGGCGACGCGCGTGAAGCGCCTCGGCGCCGCCGACTCGCGCGCCGGCAGCGTGATCCCGCCGGGCCAGAGCGGATTCGTCAGCCCCGCCGGCCAGGAGGACCCGCACTTCGAGGACCAGCTCGACGACTACATCGACTGGACGTACAAGCCGATGCCGCTGTCACTCGAGGACCTCGAGGGGACGACGGAGTCGACCGAGACCCTGCCCATCCCCGACTCCTACTAGCACGCTAGGAGGGCGGCAAAGCCGCCCGGTCACGCGAGCCGGAGGCGAGCTTTCCCATCAGAACGCGGGCACGGATGCCCGCGGAGCTATCCGGGCGGGATCTTCAGGTACGGCAGGGCGAAGCTCGCGATCTTCTCGAACGCCGGCGCGGCCACGTCGCCGCCGTAGATCGAGCCCTGGGGCTCGTCCACCATCACCGAGACGAGGAGGCGCGGGTCGCTTGACGGCGCGAAGCCGATGAACGACGCGACGTACTTCGTCTTCGAGTAGCCCCCGTTCTCGGCCTTCTGCGCGGTACCGGTCTTGCCGGCGAGCGTGTAGCCCTCGATCGCCGCCTCGCTCGCCGTGCCGCCCGACTTCAGCACGCCCTCGAGCATCCGCGCGACCTTGTCCGCGGTGGCGGCGGAGACGACCCGGCGCGGTTCGTCCCCCGCGCCCGCGATCACGTGTGGCGTGTGTGCGATTCCGTCGTTCGCGATCGCCGAATACCCGTGTGCCATCTGGATCGGGGTGACCGCGAGGCCCTGGCCGATCGGCAGGTTGCCGATCGACGAGCCGGAGTACTCCTCGACCGTCGGGACGATGCCCGCCTCCTCGCCCGGCAGGTCGATGCCGGTCGCCTCGGAGAACCCGAACCGGCGCACCCAGGCGTCGAACTTCTCCGTGCCCATCCGCAGCCCGATCGTGACGGTGCCGACGTTCGAGGACTGCGCGAGGATCTCGGACACGGTCAGCGTGCCGCCACCGCCCGAGTGCGCCTCGCGGATCGTCCGGTCGGCGACCTGGATGGTCGGCCCGATCGTGAACTTGGTGCGTGGCGTCACGAGGCGCTCCTCGAGCGCGCCCGCGACCGTGAAGGCCTTGAACGTCGACCCGGGCTCGTAGGTGAAGCCGACCGCGCGGTTCTGGCGCGCGTACTCGGGCGAGGCGTCGATCCGGTTCGCATCCACGCGCGGCCAGTTGGCCATGGCGAGGATCTCGCCGTTGCGCGGATCCATGACGACCGCGGTCGCGCCGCGCGGCCGGTAGAGCTGCCCGACCTCGGAGAGGACGGCCTCGGTGCGCTCCTGGATCGCCGCGTCGATCGTGAGGCGGAGGTCCTCGCCCGCCTGCGAGCGCTCCACGTCCACGATGCTCACCGGCTTGCCCGTGGCGTCCTTGACGACCCGGCGGATGCCGTCGGTGCCATGGAGCGTGTCCTCGTGGAGCTGCTCGAGGCCGCTCAGGCCGAAGTTGTCGGTGCCGACGCTGCCGAGCACCTGCGACGCGAGCTGGCCCTGCGGGTACGTGCGCCGCGGCTCGACGACCGTGTCGATGCCCTCGATCCCGAGGTCGGCCACCTTCGCGCCGCGATTCGGGTCGAGCTTCCGCCGCAGGTAGACGAAGCCCGTGTCGCGGTCCGAGAGCAGCTCGACGAGCTCGTCCTCGGACATGCCGAGCAGGGGCGCGAGCCGCTTCGCGGTGCCGGCGGGGTCGTCGATCAGGAAGGGGTTCGCGAACACCGTCGTCGCGTCCTCGGCCACCGCCAGCTCGACGCCGTTGCGGTCGGTGATCGTGCCCCGCTGCGCGTAGACCGTGAGCTCCTCCTCCTGCTGGCTGAGCGCGCGGCTGCCGAGGTCGCGCGACTCGACGGTCCCGAGCCACGTGGCCCGGGCCGAGGCGACGGCGAGAAGACAGAGAAAGAGTGCGAAGAGGAAGCCGATGCGGCGGTCGACCAGCCGCATCGGCTAACCCGTCTGCCCCGGTACCGCGGGCGGGGTCGTGGTCGCGGTCGGTGCGGGTGCCGGCTCGGCCGGCGCCGTCACCGGCGCGCCGGTGACCGGATCGATGGTCTCGGTGGTGGTCGTGGGCGTGGTGGTCGTGACCGGAGTGGTCGGCTCAGGCGCCGGAGCGGGGACGACGGGCGCGGGCGGCACGTAGGCGACGTCGTCGGGCTCCGACATGCGCGATAGCGCGAGCGACGCGTCGCGCTCCGGCCGCGCCTCGAGGTAGCGCACCTCGCCGGGGGCCGGCAGCACCAGCCCGAGGTCCGCCGCGGCCTTCTGGATGCGCTCGCTCGAGCCCAGCCGCGCCGCCTCCAGGCGCAGCCGCGAGTTCTCGCGCTTGAGCGTGGCGACCTTCTCGGTCGTGCGTGCGATGCCCGCGTTCATCTCGAGGAGGGCGACGTTCGCGAAGACGATGCCCGCGAGGAGGACGGCGATCAGGACCACCCAGGCGCGCCCCGTGAGCAGCCGGTCGACGAACGGGCTGTGCGGGATCGCGGCGAGCCGCGTGGCGACCCGGGCACGCCGGCCCGCGGGCTGGCGGCGCGGCGGCGCCGGGCGCGGGCGCGAAGGCCGAACGGGTGCCCCGCGGCGCGGCGTGGGCGTGCGCTGCGGAGCGCGGCGTGGGACGGGCGGCGCGACGACGCGGGCTGCAGCCGTCCGGGCCACTACTCCGACTCCTCCAGCCGGCGCGCAGCGCGCAGCTTTCCGGAGGCCGCGCGTGGGTTCTCGGCCAGCTCGTCCCCGCCCGGCACGACGGCGCGGCGTGTGATCAGCTCGGCCTCGGGCTCGTGGCCGCACGCGCACACGGGCAGATCGGGCGGGCAGATGCAGCCGCGCGCGCGGTCGGCGAGGAAGCGCTTGACGCGCCTGTCCTCGAGCGAATGGAAGGAGATCGCCGCGAAGCGCCCGCCCGGGCGCAGCAGCGCCCACGCCTCGGGCAGCGCGCGGTCCAGCGAGCCGAGCTCGTCGTTCACCACGATGCGGATCGCCTGGAAGACGCGCTTTGCCGGGTGCCCGCCGCCGAACCGCGCGGGCGCGGGCACCGCGGACTTGATCGTCTCGGCGAGCTCACCGGTCATCTCGAAGGGCTGCTTCGCGCGGCGGCGCACGATCGCCCGCGCGATCTGGCGCGCGTAGCGCTCCTCGCCGTAGCGCTGGAACGCGCTCGCCAGCCGGCGCTCGTCCCACTCGTTCACGACCGCGCGCGCGTCAAGCTCCTGGTCCGGGTCCATGCGCATGTCGAGCGGAGCGTCGTAGGAGTACGAGAACCCGCGCTCCCACGCGTCGATCTGCATGGACGAGACGCCCAGGTCGAGGTAGGTCATGTCCGCCGCGAGGCTCTCCTCGGCCAGGACCGCGAGCCCGTCGGCGTAATCCATCCGCAGGAACCGCGTCTGGCACGGGACCTCGGCGGCGAGCTCGTCGAAGCGCTCCTCGGCAACCGGGTCGCGGTCGATGCAGACGAGCAGGCCGGTCGGGCCGATCCGGTTCGCGACGAGCCGCGCGTGGCCGCCGGCGCCGAAGGTGCAGTCGACGGCCACCTCGCCGGGCTGCGGATCGAGCATGTCGATCAGCTCGCCGGCCAGGACCGGGACGTGCGCGCGCGTCATGTCAAGAAGGATGGTCAAGTCCCTGTGCGATCTGGGCGGCCTCGGCGGGGAGATCCGCCTCCTCGTCGGTCCAGCGGCCCCGCGCCCACAGCTCCAGCCGGTCGTGCGCGCCGATCAGGACGACGTCCTTCTCGACCCCCGCGTGCGCGAGGAGGTTGGCGTTCAGCGTCACCCGGCCGCCCGAATCCAGGTCCGCGTCGAACGAGCTGCCCGCCAGGTAACGCGTGAGCTTCTGGTACTCCGAGCTCATCGGGTTCAGCCTGGGAAGGAACTTGTCGCTGAAGGACTGGAACCCCTCGGGCGTGAAGATCGTGATGCAGGGAGCGTCGTGCGACTTCATCAACACGAGCCCATCGGAGAACGCCGGGCGAAGCTTCGCCGGCACGTTCAGCCTGTTCTTCGCATCCAGCGTTTGGTCGAAATGCCCGCGGAAAATCATCTGACCCCGAGAGGGATTTGGGACCGAGGTGGTGGAGTGGGAGGAGCCCCACCACCCCGGTCCGGTTCATCTGTGGGCCACAGTACCCCACTATGCCCCACTTATCAACACAATCTCCCACTTTCCTGCCGCGAGTGGACAAGTGTTCGAGTCGTCCGCCGCCGGATTCCGCTCTACCAACGGGTTTTCAGGCGGGGGTCACGGTGGGACACCGGGCGCGCATGCAAGCGCGCTTGCGTGCCGTCCGCGCGGTCAGAACGTGGTGAGCGCGTCCGTCGCGCCGCCTGAGAGCGCCCCCAGGAGCGCCGCGGCGACCAGCAGCATCACCGACGGGACGAGCAGGACCGCCACCACGAGCTGCATCTTCGGCCCGGCGCGGGCGGCCTCCTCGTGGATCGCCCGGCGGCGCGCCAGCCGGGCCTCGCGCGCCTGGGCGACGAGGGTGTCGGACAGTGGGGCGCCGTGGCGCACCGCCCGGGCCAGCGCACCGGCGAACGCGTCGACCTCGGGGATCCGGAGCTCGCGGCGGTGCGCCTCGAGCGCGTCCGCGAGCGGGACTCCGACCGCGACCTGCGCGGCTAGCCCGGACCAGGCGCGCGCGAGTGGGGCGCGCGAGTGCCTGCCGGCCTCGGCGAGCGCCGCGGCCGGCGACAGACCGCCCTCGACCGCCACCGCGAGCAGCTCGAGCAGGGCCGGCAGGTCGCGGCGCACCGCCCGCACGTGATCGGCGCGCCGCCGCGCGAGCCATAGGTCGGGCAGGAGGAAGCCGGCCACCGGCCCCACGGCGGCGGCCGCGAGTCCCAGCCGCCCTGGGGCGAGCGTGCCGAGCATGAGCCCCGCCAGCGCCCCCGCCAGCGCCGCCAGGCACTTGGCCGCCAGCAGGTCGCTCCCGTCGAGGCCGCCGGGCCGTCCGGCCTCGGCCAGCCGGCGCTCGAGGTCCGCGGGCGCCGCGACCGCCCGTGGCATGAGGCGCCGCCCGAGGCGCGCGAGCGCCGGGTTTCGCCCGGCGCCGCCCCCACCACCGGCCGCGAACGCCCGCATGTCGGCCACGGCCACGGCGCCGGCCGCCGCGGCGGCGAACGCCAGCGCCTCGGCGGTCATGCGCGAACCCTCCCGAGCCGCCGGATCAGGAGCGCCGCGACCGTCTGGAGGACGAGGGCGACGCCGACGAGCCAGGCGGTGAGCGGAGAGGCCGCGATCCCCGAGACGGCGCCGGGGCGCGCCAGCTCCGCGAGCGCCGCGCCGCCGAGTGGCAGTGCCACTACGAGCAGGCCGGTGAAGCGCGCCTGGGCGGTCGCCACGCGCACCTCGGCGGCGAGCCGCGCCTGATCCTCGAAGCCGAGCGCCAGGCGCCGCAGAAGCGTCGCCAGGCTGCCGCCGGCGCGGTGCTGGACGAGGGCGGCGGCGACGAGGGCATCGACCGCCTCGGAGCGGGAACGGTCGCGAAACGACTCGAGCGCCGCCGCCGTCGTCTGGCCCGCCGCCAGCTCGGCCCGGACGCGGCGAAGCTCGGCCCCGCCCGCGCCACCGAGCGTCTCGCCCGCGGCCGCCAGCGCCCCGCGCAGCGAGTGGCCGCCGCCCAGGGCGTCGGCCAGGGCCACCGCGATCGCCGGGGCGTCCCGCTCGACCGCGCGGCGGTAGGCGCGCCGGCGGGCGGCCAGCACGCGGCTGACCCCGAGCGGCGCGGCCAGCGCCGCGACTGCGGCGAGGAGCGGCCCGGCCACCGGCGCGACCGCCAGCCAGGCCGCGGGTGCTGCACCCACGAGCAGGCGTCTGCGTTCGAGCGCGCCGGGCTCCCGACCCTCGTCCCCGAGCCGCAGCACCGCGTCCACGGACTGTGCGACCGAGCGCACCGCCCGGACGGCCCACGCGAGCGCCGGCGGTCCGAGCCCCCGCACCAGGGCCGCGGTCGCGAAGGCGGCGAGCACCGCCGCGACGAAGGCGAGCGCGCCGGGATGCTTCACCGGCCGGGCGGCACCCGCCAGACCGGACGCTCGCCGCGCATCGCGAACAGCTCCCTCACCGCCGCGGCGCCCGCCACCCGCACGACCTCGGCGACCGCCGTGACCCGCCGCTCGCCGTCCGGGCTGCGCGCCTGGTGGACCACCAGATCGAAGGCGTCCGCGACGTGGGCGCGGACCGCCGCGTGCGGCAGTGCGACGTCCGCCATCAGCGCGAGCGTCTCGACCCGGCGGAGCGCTTCGGCGGGCGAGTTCGCGTGCACCGTCGTCAGCGATCCGTCATGACCCGTGTTGAGGGCCATCAGCATGTCGAGCGCCTCGGCGCCCCTGACCTCGCCGACGATGATCCGGTCCGGCCTCATGCGGAGCGAGTTCCGCACGAGCGCCCGGATCGTTACCTCCCCCCTCCCCTCCACGTTCGGCGGGCGTGCCTCCAGCCGCACCACATGCGGCTGGCCGAGTAGCAGCTCGGCCGCGTCCTCGATCGTCACGATCCGCTCTCCCTCCGGGATCGCACCCGAGAGCGCGCCGAGCGTCGTGGTCTTGCCGCTGCCGGTACCGCCGCTGACGAGGATCGTCGCGCGCCGGGCGACCGCGGCCGCGAGGTGGTCGGCGAGCGGCCCCGGCATGGTGCCGTTGTCGACGAGGTCGGCCAGCGAGAACCCGCCCTGGCGGAACCGGCGGATCGTGAGGCACGGACCGTCGACCGCGAGCGGCGGGATCACGACGTTGACGCGCGACCCGTCGGGGAGCCGGGCGTCGCAGAGCGGCGACGCCTCGTCGACGCGCCGGCCGAGGGGCGCGAGGATGCGCTCGATCGCGTGCATGAGCGCGCCGGCGTCGACGAATCGCGCGTCCGCGGCAGCGAGCCGCCCATCGCGCTCGACGTAGACGGCGCCGCCCCCGTTCACCATCACCTCGTCCACATCGGGGTCCGCCAAGAGCGGCTCGAGCGGGCCCAGTCCGGTGGCGAGGCGCAGCACGCGCCGCTCGAGCCGCTCCCGCTCGGCATCCGGGAGCGGCGCCGCCTCGGCCGCGATCACGGCCCGCACCTGCTCCTCGATCGGCTGGCTGTCCCCGGTCGTCCGCGCGCGCTCGACGAGCCGGTCGCGCAGGGCGCTCGCGAGCTGCTCCAGGGGCTCCACGCCTAATGTAAGCCGCCAGATGCCTCCGCAAGCCCCCCGGCTCGAGCTCGACCACGTCGCGGTCGCGGTGCACTCGATCAAGCGGGCGCTCGCGCTCTACCGCGACGCCCTCGGAGGCGAGTACCTGATGGGCGGCGACTCGGAGACCTGGCGGTGGCTCCAGGTCCGGTTCGCGAACGGCGGCAAGGTCGAGCTGCTCGAGCCGCTCGGCGACGGGTTTCTCTCGCGCTTCCTCGAGAAACACGGCGAGGGCCTCCACCACGTGACGTTCAAGACCGACGACATCGAGGCGGCGATCGAGCACGTGCGGTCACTCGGCTACGAGCTGGTCGACGTCAACCTCGACAACGACTACTGGAAGGAGGCGTTCCTGCGCCCCTCGGGCGCGCACGGCACGCTCATCCAGCTCGCGTGGTCGAAGCATTCGGACGACGAGGCGAGCCGCCAGCTTCGCCCGTCGAACCTCGAGGAGCTGCTGTCCGGCTAGTCCTCCACGGCGGGGCGGGCGGCCCGGTTTCCGACGAGGCCGCCTTTCACGAGGGCCTGCGGGCCGCGGCGGCCGCCGGATGGCGGGTCCTCGATAGCGACGGCGCGGCGCTCGACGCCGTGCAGGCGGCGGTCGTCGCGCTCGAGGACGACCCGCGCTTCAACGCGGGCCGGGGCGCGGTCCTGAACGAGCACGGCGAGGCCGAGCACGACGCATCGATCATGTGCGGCGCCAGCGGGGCGGCCGGCGCGGTCGCGGGCATCCGGGGCGTGCGCAACCCGGTGGTTCTGGCGCGCGCGGTGATGGAGCGCACGCGTCACGTGCTCCTCGTCGGAGCGGGGGCTGAGGCGCTCGCCGACCGCGAGGGAGTCGAGCGCGTCGACCCCGGCTGGCACGTCACGGAGCAGGCCGAGCGAAGCTGGCGCGCCGCGGGGGACACCGTCGGCGCGGTCGCGCTCGACGCGAGCGGGCGCCTGGCGGCCGCCACCTCGACCGGCGGCATCCGGCGGAAGCTCGCCGGGCGGGTGGGCGACGCGCCCCTCCCGGGCGCCGGCGTGTTCGCCGACGGTGCGTGCGCCGTGTCGGCGAGCGGCCACGGCGAGGCGATCATGCGCGCGGTCGCGGCGCACGAGATCGCGGCCGCGATCCGCCACGCGGGCCTGCCCCTGGCGCAGTCGGTCCGGGCGGCGCTCGCGCGGATCGACGGCGCCGCCGGGCTGATCGCGATCGCCGCCGACGGTGAGCCGTCGGTCGAGTTCAACACCCCCGTCTTCCACCGCGCGGTGGCGGACGCGCAGGGCATCCGCACCGCGGTGGCCGCCGACTGGCGCTAGCTCCACTGTCGCTGCTCAGTGGGCGGAGCAAGCGCGGCGGCACGGTGGCTCGGAACAGCGGCTGGGTGCGGGGTCGGTGACGCCGCGGCGGACTTAAGGCCCCTGTAGGGGCACTAACCCCGCCATCGCGACCCCGCCGGCGAGCCGGACCGTCAGCCTGCTACCCAGCCTCAGCCCGAATTCGCGCGACGAGCCACCTCGCCTTCACGGCGCTAGCCGGCGGCGAACTCGCGCAGCGCCTCGCGGCCACCGCCCACGATCGGGTCACCGTGCGCGATCAGCAGGTTGTCGAACTCGAGCCGCTCGGCGAGCGGCGCGTACGACTCACGGATCGTCCGCTTGATGGCGTCCGGATCGTCACCCAGATGCTCCTCGGGCACGAACCCCAGGCCGCCGTAGTTGATCACGCCGTCGGCTACCGACAGCGCCGAGTGCGATGGGATGTGGAAGACGCCGTCATCCGGGCAGATCGCCCCCGACTCGTGCGCGGTCACGCCGCCCGGTAGCTCCTCGCCCCAGTCGAACGGCTCGACCGGCTGGTCGTCGGCGAACTCGTGCATGCCGGGGCGGCTCGCGTGCACGGCGCACCCGAAGCGCTCGGCGAACCGGCCGCTGTCGCGATAGTGATGGCGGTTCGAGAGGAGCACGTGCTCGGGCGCGCCCTGCTCCGCGAACCAGTCGAGCCCCTCCTCCGGGACCATCGGATCGATCAATACGCGCTCGGGGAGCAGGTAGTACGAGCTGACGTCCGCCCCGATGTTCGGGTGGCGGGCGGTCCAGTGGAACAGGCCGGATGCAATTTCGTTCATGGCAGGATCTGTCTCCTCTTTGTCCTTGCTGCCAACGCCGGAACGCGCCACCATGCCGCTATGCGCCGGGTGGTGATCGTCGCGTTCCCCAGGGTCCAGACGCTCGACGTCGTCGGGCCCACCGAAGTCTTCTCGATCGCGGACCGGTTGGCAAACCGCGAGGCGTACACGGTCGAGGTGGTCGCCTCCTCCGCCGACGCGCTGACGACGGGCAGCGGGCTGCGCCTTCTCCCCCACCGCACGCTCGCGGCCACGCGCGGCCCGATCGACACGCTGCTCGTGGCGGGCGGCGGCGTCAGGGAGGCTGCTCAGGACGAGCGGCTCGTGCGGTGGCTCAGGTCGGCGGCGGCGCGGACGCGGCGGGTCGGCTCCGTCTGCACGGGCGCATTCCTGCTCGCCGAGGCGGGGCTGCTGGACGGCCGGCGGGCGACGACCCACTGGGCGGCCTGCGACGAGCTGGCGCGCCGGTTCCCCTCCGTCGAGGTCGAGGAGGCGCCGATCTACGTTCGCGACGGCGACGTGTACACCTCGGCCGGGGTCACGGCCGGCATCGATCTGGCGCTCGCGATGGTCGAGGAGGACCTGGGCGCCGCCGTCGCGCGCGACGTGGCGCGATGGCTCGTCCTCTTCCTGCGCCGGCCGGGCAACCAGGCCCAGTTCAGCGCCGGCCCCGCCTGGCGGCCCGCGGAGCGCGAGCCGCTGCGCGAGCTCCAGGCCTGGATCGCCGACAACCTGACCGCGGACCTCTCCGTGGCGGCCCTCGCCGAGCGCGCCTTCATGAGCCCGCGCAACTTCGCGCGCGCATTCCGTCGCGAGGTGGGCATGACCCCGGCCGCCTACGTGGAGTCGGCCCGCCTCGAGCGGGCGCGGGCCGAGCTCGAGGGCGGCGAAGCGTCGATCGAGGCCGTGGCCGCGACGTCCGGCTTCGGCACCGTCGAGACCATGCGGCGCGCGTTCCAGCGCCGCTTCGACGTCAACCCGGCCGCCTACCGCAGCCGGTTCCACACCCGAGGAGGGCAGCACCATGCAGATCGCCATTCCGCTGTATGACCGCTTCACCGCGCTGGACGCCGTCGGGCCGTACGAGGTGCTGTCGCGCCTCCCGGACTCCGAGCTGACGTTCGTCGGGTACCAGGTCGGCCCGGTCCGCACCGACAACGACCGGCTGGCCATGCACGTCGATGCAGTCTTCGAGGACATCCCCGAGCCCGAGGTGATCGTCGTCCCCGGCGGCTGGGGCACCCGCGCGCTGCTCGGCGACGAGCGCATCCTCGGCTGGATCCGGCACGCGCACGAGCGCTCGGAGTGGACGACGTCCGTCTGCACCGGCTCGCTGCTCCTCGGCGCCGCGGGCGTGCTGGACGGGCTCGAGGCGACCTCGCACTGGCTCGAAGTCGAGGCGCTGGCCGACTACGGCGCGCGGCCGACCGGCCGGCGGGTCGTCGAGCAGGGCAAGGTGATCACCGCCGCCGGCGTCTCGTCCGGGATCGACATGGGGCTCACGCTCGCCGCTCGCATCGCCGGCGAGGACTTCGCGAAGACCATCCAGCTCCTGATCGAGTACGACCCCGAGCCCCCGTTCGACTCCGGCTCGACCGAGAAGGCCGCTCCCGAGCTCGTCGAGTCGATCCGCCGGCTCGCAGCGGAGCAGCTCGCGGGCTAGATCAGCGGGAGCGGATCGCCGGGCGCGGGGTCGGGGTCGGAGCCCGTGCGCTCGTCGGGGACCGGCTGCGCGACCCCACCCTCGGGGGACTCGTCCTCGCCCTCCTCTTCGCTCGGCGGCGGCTCCTCGGCGGGCTCCTCCTCGATCTCACCGCTCGCCGGCTCCTCCGTGCCGGGTTCGTCCTCGGGGGCCGGCTCGAGGGGCACGGTGGGCGGCACCTCCACGACCGGGCCCGGCGCGACGGGGTCCGGCTCGGCGGGCGGAGCGGCGGGCGGGATTCCGGCGAACGAGTCACCGTCTCCGGCGAGGCTCTCGCGCCGTCCCGGCAGGCGCACACCCGCGGCGAGCTGCTTTCCGCCGGCCGTGATCCGCTCGCCCACGAAGGGTCCGGCGTGGGTGGCCGAGGCGTCCACGAGCGCGTCGGTCGCAGCGCCGCCGCCGGCCGCCTTCGCGGCCGGAGTCTCCGCTGCCCTGGCGTCGGGGGCGCGCGCGGCGTCGATGCTTCGCTCGAGCGCCGTGCCGCCGCCCGCGAGGGTGCCGGCTGCGAGCACGCCGGCGGCCACCTTCGTGGCGAGGCCGCCGGCCGCTCCCATCCCCCCGGCAGCACCGGCAGTCCCGATCAGCTCTCCGGCGCGGTCGAATCCGCGGCCGTCGCCGGAGCGCGCAAGCTCGCGCAGCGCCGGGAAGGGCAGGAGAAGCGCCGCCGCCGAGCGGATCTGGTGGCGCGCCCGCCGGAGCAGGCCGCGCACGCCGGACTCGGAGGTGCCGAGCCGGGCGGCGATGTCGGCGTAGCAGCGGCCCTCGAACTCGTTGAGCAGGAGGGCCTCGCGCTGGCGTGCCGGAAGCGCCGAGATCTCGTCCATGACCGTGCGGAAGCGGGCGCGCTGCTCGGCCACGTGCGGGGGCTGCGGCACGCCGTCGTAGTTCTCGTCGAGCTCCTCCCACTCGGAGCCCTTCTTCTCCACCGCGTTCAGGGCGGCGTTGTGGGCGACCCGGTAGAGCCACGGCCGCAGCACGAGCGGGCGGTCGTCGTCCCGGATCGCCAGGAAGGCCTTCATCAGCGCGTGCTGGACGACCTCCTCGGCGCGGCCGGCGTCGAGCCAGCGGCGGCAGTACCCCACGAGCGGGCCTCGATAGCGGTGGACGATCACGTCGAACGCGTCCTCGTCACCCATGCGAGCAAGCCGGACCAGGTCGTCGTCGCTGAGCGCGCCGACGTGTATCGGCTTGCGGCCGGCCACTGCGCTCATGGCAACGGGCTGCTCAGCATCTCGCCTCTGCCGACACTAACCCGCGTGATAGCCGGAAGATTCGCTGTGCGCGAAAGCACCTCCGTTGGGTATGCCCGGCGCCGGGTACAGCCCGAACATGCGCAACGAATCACCTAACCCGGGCGGGCCCGGCAGGCCGGGCACTCCGGACCCCCGCCCCCCGGCCCCGGACCCCCAACCACCGGCACCCTCACCCCCGGGCGGACCCGGCGTCCCCGATCCGCGTCCGCCGCTGCCGGACCAGCCGCCCGAGATATAGCCTCGGCCCATGGCCGACCCCTCCGACGCGGCGCGCGCCGCGGCAGCCCGTGCCGCGGCCGACCTCGTCGAGCCCGGGTCGGCGATCGGGCTGGGGTCGGGGCGGGCGGTCTGGGCGGTCACCGAGCTGCTCGGGAAGCGCGCGGGCGAGCTGGGCGAGCTCCGGTGCGTGGTCGCCTCTGAGCGGACCGCAGCGGTGGCGCGCGACGCCGGGCTCGAGGTGGCCGAGCTGGACGGCGACCTGCGACTCGCGATCGCGATCGACGGCGCCGACGAGGTGGACCCGGAGCTCGGCCTCCTGAAGGGCGGCGGCGGCGCGCACCTGCGCGAGAAGATCGTCGTGGCGGCCGCCGACCGGTTCGTGGTCGTGGCCGAGGCGGCGAAACGCGTGAAGCGGCTCGGCTCCACTCGCGGGATCCCGGTCGAGGTGGTGCGCTTCGGCTGGCGCGACACCCGCCGCCGGCTTCTCGCCGAGCTGGATTCGGCCGACCTTCGCCAAGGTGAGAACGGCGAGCCCAACGTGACCGACGAGGGCCACTTCATCCTCGACTGCGCACCTCGCGCGGCCGGCTCGCTGCACGACCTCGCGGCGACGATCAAGGCGATGCCGGGCGTGGTCGAGCACGGCCTCTTCCTCACCGAGGCCGACCTCGTGCTGCTCGGGCGCCCGGACGGCGGTGTCGACCGCCTCGAACGCCCGGCCGGCTAGGGCTCGAGGCCGGCGCCGGGAACGGCGGCGCTGCCGATGCGCCCGCGGTCGCCCGGCGGACGGGCGAGCAGGCGCACCTCGCGCGCGAAGTTCTGCGCGGCGGTGAGGAAGACGGCGGCACGGGTGCCCACCCGCAGCGTCGCGATCGTGTCCGCCTGAGCGCCGTCCACGTCGGCTGCGGCGCCCGCGCCCGCAGCGTGGGCCGCGACGACCTCCACGTCCTCGAGCGCGACGAACGTGCGGCCGCGACCCGTATGGCCCTCGGTGGTCACGAGAACGTCGACCCGAGTCGGCAGGCCGGCGGCGGCGAGCTCGCGACCGCCGCTGACCGCCACCTCGACGAGCCGCTCGCCTTGCCGCATGGGTGCGACCGGCACCGGCCGCGCGCGCGGGTCGCGCAACATGGGCGCGGTGACATACGCGCCGAGCGGGATCGGCACCGCGGCCTCGAGGCCGACCGCCTGGCCACGCGCTGTCAGGCCGTCGCGCGGCGCATAGCGCTCCGGGACCTCGCGCAGGGTGAGAGTGCGCGCGATCCGGCCGCGGGCCAGCCGGACACCCGGGCCGATGTCGCGCGCGGCGACGACGACCTCGACCGGCCGGCCGGTACGCGACTCGACCTCCTCGACCTTGTCGTTCACGCTCGCCGCCGCGAGCAGGCCACACGCCGTCGCGACGAACGCCAGCGCAAGCCCGCGCGCGCGGCTTCGCGACGGGCTGCGCATTCCCGTCGGCACCGGTCAGCGCGGGGCGTCATAGGGGCCGGGATCGATAGCTGGCAAGTCGACGGCCGCGACGCGCCCGCCCCCGGGCCGCTCGAACGCGACCAGGCTCCCGCCGGCGCCCCGCGCGGCGCGCGTGGCGATGCCGAGGCCACGCCCGCGCCCGCTCTGGACGGGGCGACTCGTCTCCCGCCCTCCTGCGTCCTCGACCTCGACCCTGACGCCGTCACGCCACGGGCGGCCGCGGACCACGATCTCGCCGCCGCCATGCTCGAGCGCGTTCGCGAGCAGGTTGCCGAACGCCTGCGCCAGCCGGCGCGGGTCCGCATGCGTCGCCGCCCGGCCCGCCTGCCAGTCGAGCGTGATCCGCGCACCCCGACGCTCGGCA